>Ga0302288_1000059_pt1 | contig 97617 bp, 82 predicted proteins | sample III_Fen_N1_1_FD_194549 | JGI IMG/M metagenome (GOLD analysis project Ga0302288, IMG submission 194549) | Peat permafrost microbial communities from Stordalen Mire near Abisko, Sweden - III_Fen_N1_1 | ecosystem: Environmental > Terrestrial > Soil > Wetlands > Permafrost | place: Sweden: Abisko... | reverse complement strand
CCAGTAAATTTACAGCATCAATACAGGCATTAAGATTTGTTTTTATCTCATTGAAATCGCCATTATAATTATCGGTAATTTTTGCTGGAATATCACCTTTTGAAATACGGTCGACATATTCGGCCGAAACGTTTAATGGACCAATAACTGAATCGAGTGTATTATTTACACCTTCTACAATTTTGCGGAAATCACCTTGATGAACGGTTGCATCTGCTCGTGTTGCTAGTTTTCCTTCTATAGCTGCTTTTGCAAGAATATTTGCATCAGATACCAGTAAATTTACAGCATCAATACAGGCATTAAGATTTGTTTTTATCTCATTGAAATCGCCATTATAATTATCGGTAATTTTTGCTGGAATATCACCTTTCGAAATGCGATCAACATATTCAGCTGATACATTTAATGGACCAATAACTGAATCGAGCGTATTATTAAATCCTAGCATAATAGTCTTGAAGTCGCCTTGATGTTTCGAAACATCAACTCTTGTTGCAAGTTTCCCATCTACAGCTGCTTTTGCTAATGTAACACCATCAGAAACAAGTAGATTTACTGCATCGATACATTGATTCAAATTGGTTTTTATTTCATTGAAATCGCCATTATAGTTATCGGTAATTTTGGCTGGAATATCGCCTTTTGAAATGCGGTCGACATATTCGGCTGATACATTTAATGGACCAATAACGGCATCAAGCGTTTGATTTACTCCTACAATTATTTCACGGAATTCGAAATTAACTTTTTCTGATTCACCGCGTGTAGCAAGTTTTCCTTCAACTGCAGCCTTCGACAGCATTTTAGCCTGATCAACTATTGATTTAATAATTGTTTGAATGTTATTCGAAATACCAAGTCCTAATATTAATGCAACAATAGCTCCTATAACTACACATATAATCATAGACATCGTTGCTGTATTTTCAATTTTAGCATTATTTTCAGAAAGCACTTTGCCAGATTTGATATTATATGCAACTAACACATCAACAGCACTTTGAATTCGTTTTGCTGATTTCAACCAATCAGCTTTCATAAAAGCTTTAGCTGCGTTAAGATTACCTGCATTTACTAATTGCATAAATGCTGGTAAATAACCTACATATTCTTTCTTTGAATCTTTTAATTCAGTGAAGTTCTGTCTATCGACTTCATCAATAATAGTAGGTTCATAAACCGCTAACATTGAATCAATCAATAAGCTATTTTGTATGAACAAATTATATTTCGCCTTAAGTTCATCGGCATCATCAGCTAACACTATATCTCTTGCTTCTATCCTTAATTTTTGAAATAATGAGGATGTTTCTACACATTGCCCCAAAGGGATTGCCACCGTTTGATATAATGCGGTATCTGCATTATCAATTTTCTTTATTTCAGTAATACCTACTATTCCAATAATAGTGGCAATTAGTGCTACAGATATAAATCCGGTTAGCAACTTTGTTCTGATTTTCATACGTTTAAACATAGCTTAAAAATTTTTAATTGTTTAATTAATAATAATTACATTTTTTTCTCTCTTTTTGTCCCCAACATACCCCTTAAAGTAACTTCATATACATAGTCAAAATGTCACCATAAAGGGATTGGGGTGTTTACTCTAACTTTTTATTTTCTAATACTTTAAGTAACAATTTTTGCTTTTTTTTTGCACTTCAATTAGTTCTTCAACAGAAAAGACCTTATCTAAATCAAGAATCATAATAAACTGTTCTTCGTTTGGTTTAAACATTCCTGAGATAAATTCCGATTTGAATTCACTTCCAATATTGGGTGCTGGTAAAATTTGCTTGGGTTCGATTTCCAAAACTTCTTGAACAGAATCGACCAAACCTCCAACCTGAAGGGATTCTCCTTTAATTTGAATTTCGAGAACAAGGATACAAGTATTGGGTGTAAATTCAGTTGGTGTTAATCCAAACTTTATACGAGTATCGATTAAGGGTAAAACAGTTCCTCTCAGATTTATAACCCCTTTCATATAATTGGGTGCTTTAGGAACTTTAGTTATGTTTGTCATTTCCAGGATATTCAAAACATTGCTAACATTTGCTGCAAAGGTTTCGTCGCCTAGTTTGAATGACAAATACGATGTAAGTGTGCTTAATGCTTCGTTCATACTGTTTCTGTTTTTTAAATATTGATTAATTGTAATAGAGTTTACTGATATAATTTGCATGTAAGATTTCATTGAAATAGACTCCACCATTATGTACGTTTTCGACAGCCATTACAATTTCATCTAAAAAATTGTTTTTATAAACACAGCCTTTAAAACCTATTTCTTGCAATAGTCTATTATAGAGATAATACGTAGGTATAGTTAATGCAATGATTTTAGCTTTTGGACATTCCTCTAACCATGCTGATGCAGTATGAATTCCTGTCATTTTAGGCATTTGCAGATCCATCAAAATAACATCAGCCTGAGGAAAAAGCATCTTTTGCTTTATAGTTTCATCATTTGAAAAATCTCCAATGATATTGCATCGCAACTCTTTAGAAAGAACGTCTGTAATAATTTTTCGAAACAACAGATTGTCGTCTACTATTAGAACGTTTATAGTTTTACTATAAATAAATTTACTATTCATATCTGTAATTTTTAATTGTTTTCAAACTATCGAAATATTGACCTCCACTAAGTACACATTCTAATGCTGGAGTTATATCTTTGGACAATTCACTTCTTAAGATACAACCTTTAAATCCAACCTCTTCCAATACTTTTAATAATACAGAATCATAAAACAGTGTTAGTGCAATAATTTTTGTTTTTGGAAATAGTTTTAACCAGTCTTTTGCTTTATAAATACTTAATAAATTGGTTGTTTGCACATCCATTAAAATAACATCTGCATTGGGAATAAAACTCATTTGGCGTAAACCATCATTATAAGTATCATCTCCTATAATATTGACTTGTAATTGATTTTCCAATAATCGTTTTATCGCTTTTCGACATAATGGACTTTTATCTACAATAAACATATTGGTACCATTATTTTTATGATTTTTAAATTTCATCGGTAAATAGTTTTAAGTTATTACACTGAACGCCTTGTTGAATGTAATTTCAGTTGCTGTGATAATCAACCCATTTAATTTAATTGAATAAAATACTACTCATTTCGGAAACGGTGACTTCACGTTTCATCGTTTCTCCATTCAAAACTCGTTTAAGAGCTGGAATGACATCAGAAAAAAACATCGATTTATAAACTATTTCCCTAATGTTTAGAAACATTAATGAAACCAGATAATAATAATCTTCGGGATTGACTATGGTGATAATCTTTGTTTTAGGATATTGTAACATTAATCTTTGCACTAACAATTGTCCAGCATTTTTAATTACTCCTATATCCATCAATACAATATCTGCTCTATCGATAATTTCACCTAGCCGCAAAAAACTTTCTCCATTTGATGCTTCAGCGATTATTGAGCAATTAAATTGCATTTCAAGATATTCTTTGATGTCTTTGCGATACTTCGCTTTTGAATCGACTATTATTATATTATATGTTTTCATCTTTATATTTTTAAAATTGTCTTTATCGGTCAGTAGTATTAAATCATAAAATTATCATATTAGAATATTGTAAGATTCCAACCTTTACATTTTTATCGTTTAAGCTTTTAAAATTTGTATTACAGTGTCTTTATATAACACATGTTCTAAAACAGGAACAATGTCTTTATAAAAGCTCGATTTCAGCACAAAACCCTTAAAACCAACATCAAGCAAAAGTTCTTTCAACAATTTTGTATTATAACTTGATATTGCGATTAACTTTAAATGAGGATATTTTGTTAAAAGGTCTAATGCAGATTCAAATGCTTTACATGCCTCGAGATCAAAATCTATATCTAAAAACACAATATTGGCTTCATCAATATTTTTCATTTGCAAACAAGATTCTGAATTTTGTGTCACAGCTATAATTTCGCAACAAGTTTCATTTTCTATAAATGATTTCAAAACATTTTGAAATATTGCATTACCTTCAACAAGAATAACTTTAGCGTTTTTCATCGTATTATTTATTTTGTTAATAATTACTTTTACAGAACTCTTAATTTTAATTAATTAGCTACATAAACTTCATTTTGTAACACTTTTTTAATTGCAGGAATTACTTCGTAATAAAATCTTGTTTTACTTATAAAACCTTTAAATCCAAGATTCATCAATTGATTTTGCATATAAGGATTATTATACATGCTTACTGCAATTATTTTTGCCTCTGGTAATTTTTCAAATATTTGTATTGCCGAGTGAAAACCATTTAAACCAGACATTTCTATATCCATAAATATGATATCTGCTTTATCTAAGTTTTTCATTGTATTAAAAGCTTCACCATTTGTGGCAATTCCAATAATTTTGCATCTTAAAACGTTTTCAAAAAACGATTTCATGATGTTCAAAAAAATTGAATTCTTATCGACTAATATTATTTTTATATTTTTCATTACGTTTATCATTTTATTTATGAAAAAACAGATTGTAAATTCAATATAGTACTTCTCTTCTGTATGCATATACTTATTATTTATTATACAAATATAACACACATGATAAGTGTTTTTAGCCATTACTATTTACAGACATATCCTAAACTAATAATAGTTTTAGCCCACTATTTATAATAGGTAATTATACACATATCACACACTACAAAAATCAAGACATTTGAATTCAAACACTTAACAACATAAAAAAACCTACAAGAAAAATTCTTGTAGGTTTAAATATTAAATTTTGTATTAGGAAAAGATTCCGTTTTTAACAAAAATCTAACTATTATTTAATGAGTAGTTTTCGCTCAATTTCAAAAGATTATTTTTTAAGGCGAATATTACTAATCCTGCAGTATTAACGCTTTCAGTTTTCGAAAGAAGATTTGCTCTATGCCATTTCACAGTATCGGTGCTGATATTTAATTTCTTTGCAATTTGACCATTATTGAGACTCTCACAAATGAGTTTTAGAATTTCTAATTCTCGTTCTGTTAGTTTTTCAATTTGATTATTTTGTTTTGTATGGATGTTGCTAATTACTTTTTGAATTATTTCCGATGAAAACCAATTACCTCCCACCGCAATTTCTTCAATTGCATTTTTTAGTTCCTGAATTCCTGCATGTTTTAAAATAAATCCTTTTGCACCAGCCTCTAACATGTTATAATAATATTTTTCGTCACCAAACGACGATAATACAAGTACCTTAATTTGTGGATATTTCTCTGCGATTTGCTTGGTTGCTTCTATTCCATCCATTTCGGGCATAGCAATGTCCATTAAAATAATGTCGGGATTATGTGTTTTAAGCAAGGCTAAAAGTTCGACACCATTAGAAGCTTCGGCAATAACTTCGGCAATCGATTCGATTGTTATTACTTTTCGAATGCTTTCACGGAACATTCTGTGGTCGTCGGCAATAATTATCTTTATCATAATGAGGGTTGTTTTTTCAAATGTACTAAAAAAATTAATTATTTACGTTCTTTAATTGAAGTTTTATGGTTGTACCTTTTTCTTTATTACTGATTATATTCATTTTACCATTTATTGAATTTACGCGACTTTGCATATTCAATAAACCAACTCCTTTATGTTCGGCTATTTTAGTTGCAACATTAAAACCTATCCCATCATCAGAATAGTGAACAAAAAGTATTTGTTTGCGACAATTCAATCGAATATTAACATTTTCGGCTTCGGAATGCTTTATAGTATTGTTTATACATTCACATAAAATCCTATAGACGATGGTTTCAATTTTATCATTGAACCGACTTTCGTTGTCAATGATTAGTTTGAATGTAATGTTCGTTGATTGTTGCACTTTATGAACAAAGGTCTTAATTGCCTCTATAAGTCCATAATTTTGCAAAATGTGCGGACTTAATTTAAATGAAATTTCACGAACGGTTACAATCGATTCATCGAGTAGATTTTCAATATCTTTAAATATTTCATTTCTATCAAAGGTAAGATTGGGTCTTTTCATTAATTGAATAAGGGTTTTGGTAGCCGAAAGTGTTGGTCCAAGACTATCGTGCAAATCTTGCGAAAAATGCAATCGTTCTTTTTCTTCTGTTTCAATAACACTATTAAGAACCTTTTGTTCCAACAATTTTCGTTCGGTAATATCGGTTATCATTCCATCGTAGCCAATTAATATGCCGTCAGCAACTAAAGGAACATAGGTATTTTTGATCCAGCAGGTTCGGCCATCTTTGTGAATGATTCTATGTTCAATTGAATCGGGTACGTGTGTTAACATTAATTGTCGAATCTTTGCATTAACAATCTTTTGATCGTCGCGATGAATAATTTTAAACCAAAGCATCGGATCTGTAAGAAATTCGGCGATCCAATATCCCGTTATTGCAAAACAACCTTCACCATGAGTTGTTCTGATTGCAATATTATTTTCTATAGTAACGAAATAGGTATAATCGGTAATTGAATGTAAAAGCTTTTGTAATCGTTCTTCAATATGTTTTTCTTTTTTTATTTCTAACGATAATTTTTCATTTAATTGATCTAATTCAACGGTTCGATCTTTAACATGTTTTTCTAAATCTTCGTTCATTTTTATTATGGCAGATTCCTTTTTTTTATGAACTTCAATATCGCGTATTATTAATGTAAAAAGAAGATTATTTGATATTTCCATTTTTGTTATTGATAATTCCAATGGAATAGTATTACCATTTCTGTGTTTTCCAACAACTTCGATTGTTTGAGCATACAATTCATCATTTACGCCTAATTGTAATTGTTTATAAAGGACAAAGTACTGTTCAAGGTTACTGTCTGGAATTAAAACTTTTAAATTTTGTCCGACAATTTCATCTACCTTTAATCCAAATATCTTTTCGGCAAAATAGTTCCAACTAATGATTGTTCCTTTTGAGTTTACGGTGAGTATAGCATCATTTACCGATTGTAATATTTTACGAAATTGTTCCTCGCTGTTCTTTAAATCTTGCTCTACAATTTTTTGCTCAGTGATATCTCTAACATTTGCTAAAATATAATACTCATTATTTAATTCTACTTTATTTAAAATCACTTCAGCATCAAATATTTTTCCATCAAAGCGAGAATGCCTCCAGTCAAAACACAAAGGAATACCTTCAATTACTTTAGTATTAAATTCAAGAACTTTATCTTTTGAAAGGATACCATCTGGCTGATATTCAGGCGAAAAATCATAGGGCGATTTACCAATTATCTGCCTTTCAGTGCATTTGAAAATTTCTAATGTTTTAGAATTACATTTTACGTAAACACTATCTTTAACTATAAACATAGCCTCATTAGCATTTTCGAAAAACTTTAAATAAAAAACATCATTTTTTACAAGTTCCATAGTAGCTATAGAATTTATATATATTACTTGTGTTTGTTTTCTCTTGACTGAACCTTTTTATGCTAATCAACAAAATTTCATTTATTAACAACAAAGAATAAATGTACAAAAAAATAATAAAATGTACATTTATTTTTGATTTTTTAAATTGAGTACACACACAAAAAAACTACAAGGAATAATCCCTGTAGTTTTAATTGAAACAATTGCTAAAAATTTAATTTTAGAATCTTTCGTAATCGCTATCACTTGAATCGTGCATATCAATAAGAGCACCTTTCGATAAAATTGAAGGTGTTTTCGAGTTTTGTCTCTTCGTTAATACCGGTTTTGCTGAAACTATTGGTTTAGATGCAACACTGGTTTTTGTTCTATGACTAACACCGGAATCGTTAACTTTAAAGAATCCAATCAAATCCTTTAAGCTGTCTGCTTGACTCGATAACTCTTCGCTGCTTGTTGCCATTTCTTCGGCACTTGCTGCATTTTGTTGCGTTACCTTATTCAATTGATTGATAGCATTATTTATCTGATTTGCACCCGAATTTTGTTCGATACTTGCTGCGGTAATTTCTTGCACAAGTTTCGCTGTTTTTTGAATATCGGGAACAATTGAATTGAGCAGTTTGCCAGCTTTATCAGCAGTATCGACACTCGATTTTGTTAGTTCGTTTATTTCGCCAGCTGCAATGTGACTGCGTTCAGCTAGTTTACGAACTTCAGCAGCAACAACAGCAAAACCTTTTCCATGTTCGCCTGCACGAGCTGCTTCAACTGCTGCATTTAATGCTAGGATATTAGTTTGGAAAGCAATATCGCCAATGATTGATACCTTTTCGGCTATCTTTTTCATCGAATCGACAGTTGAATTAACACTTTGACTTCCAACTAAAATATCTTCGGCTGCCTTGGCTGCAATTTTTTCAGTTTGCTGAGCATTGTCGGTATTTTGTTGAATGTTCGATGCCATTTGTTCCATGCTCGACGAAACTTCTTCGGCTGCCGAAGCTTGTTCCGATGCACCTTGCGATACTTGTTGTGAATTTGAGCTCATTTGTTGACTTGCATCTGCAATATTATCGCTCGAATTTTGAACCTGAGTTACAATATCACCAACCGCTTTAATCATTTCAGCAAGTGCAATGATTTGCTCATCTTTAGCACTTCTTGGTCTAATATCGATTGTCATATCGCCAGCAGCAATAAGTTTCGTTTTTTCGGTGATTTCCTTAGTTGCATCAACCATTTCTATTAATGCTTTCATCAATTCATCTTTACCCGAACGCATGGTAAGTGAAACATCCAAATCGCCAATTGATATTTGTTTTGTTTTATTGGTTATTTCACGTAATGCATTGATCATAGAAATTAACGATTTCAATAACTCGTCTTTTCCAGAACGAGCGGTAAGTTCAACGGTAAGATCGCCCAAAGCCAATTGTTTTGTTTTATCTGAAATTTCTTTATTTATCGCTACCAATTGAATAAGAGATTTCATCAACTCATCTTTGTCGGAACGCAATGTCAGATCAACATCTAAATCGCCAACTGCAATTTGTTTCGTTTTTTCTGTAATGTCGCGCATTGCTGTAACCATTTGAATCATTGATTTCATTAATTCATCGTTACTTGAGCGTGGTGAAAGATCGACCGATAAATCGCCCATCGAAACTGACTTTGTTTTTTGTGCGATTTCTTTTGTTGCAGTAACCATCTGAACAAGAGCTTTTATAAGTTCATCTTTGTCGGAACGAATTCGCAATTCAACTTCTAAATAGCCTAAAGCTAATTGTTTCGCAGTATTTGTAATACTATTTAAGGTATCGATTAATTGATTAAGATTGGTTTTAATTTCATTGAAATCACCATTATAATGTTCTGTAATTACACCTGGAATGTCGCCTTTTGAAATACGATCGATATACTCGGCCGAAACATTTAATGGTCCAATAACTGCATCAAGCGTATTATTAACACCTTCAACAATAGCACGGAAATCGCCTTGATGTTTCGAAGCATCGGCACGCGTTGCAAGTTTTCCATCAATAGCTGCTTGAGCCAATGTTTTAGAATCAGCAATTAATAAATTAACGGAATTAGCCATTCCTTTAAATGCTTTTATTAATTCATCTTTGTTTGAACGTTCGGTTAAATTGACATTGACATTTCCTTGTGAAATCATTTTAGCACTTTCTGTAACTGAATCTAAAGCCGTAATAAGTTGATTTAGGTTTGTTTTTATTTCATTAAAATCGCCGTTGTAGTTTTCGGTAATAACTGGAGGTAAATCACCTTTTGAAATACGATCGATATATTCAGCCGATACGTTTAGTGGGCCTATAACTGCGTCGAGAGTATTATTTATACCTACTACAATATCTCTAAATTCGAAATTGATATCTTCAACATTGCCTCTTGTTGCAAGTTTACCTTCAACACAGGCTTGTGATAATGTTTTAGCCTGATTAACAATAGATTTAATTATCTTTTGGATGTTGGATGCAATGAGTAATCCAAGAAGAATTGCTAAAATTAAACCAATAACGATTATTACAATTAGCTGCGTAGTTGCTGCATCAGCAATTTTCGTATTGTCTTCAGACATTTTTTTACCCGATATGACATTATAATCGATCAAAACATCTGCAGCTGCTTGTAAATTATTACTTGCTTTATACCAGTTTCCAGTTATATAATTTCTTGATTCTTCAATTTTACCTGATGCAATTAATTCTGTAAATTCCGGAAAAAAATCCAGATATTCTTTTTTCGCAGTAATTAATTCTTGATAATTCTTTTTATCTACAGAGTCAATTATTGTTGGTGCATATAAAACTAGAATAGAATCACATTTTGCACTAAAATATAAAAATCTATCATGTTTCTTTTTCCAATCTTCTGAGTTACCAACTAAATTAAGCATTTCTGCTGCGTTTGTTCTCATTCGTTGTATCCATCCTGCTAATTGAGTACATTGACCAAGTGGTTTTACAACCGTTTCATACATTGCAGTATCAGCAGCATCAATTTTTCGCATCTCATTTATGCCAAGCAATCCAATTATTCCTGCAATAACTGCCACGGTAATAAAACCTGCAAGTAACTTCATTTTAATACTTATCTTTTTCATAATTTGGTTCCTCCATTATTGATTTTTACTTATTTTAAAATTTGTGTGGTTTCTTGTACTTGTAACATTTCTTCGACTGAGAATATTTTATCCATGTCGAGTATCATAATAAATTGTTCTTCGCTGGTTTTATACATTCCAACAATAAATTCGGAATGAAATTTAGTTCCAATATTTGGTGGCGGTAATATTTGATTTGGTTCAATTTCCAAAACTTCTTGAACTGAATCTACCAATCCACCAATATGCAACGACTCATTTTCAATTTCAATATCGAGCACTAAAATGCACGTATTTGCAGTAAATTCGGTTGGTGTTAACCCAAATTTTATGCGGGTATCGACCAATGGTAATACTGTTCCTCGTAAGTTTATCACACCTTTCATATATTCGGGTGCCCGTGGAACTTTAGTGATTTTTGTCATTTCCAAGATGTTTAAAACCTTGCTCACGTTTGCAGCAAAAGTTTCGTCACCCAGTTTAAATGACAAATACGATGTTAATGTGTTTAATGCTTCATTCATAATTCCTCCTTTGGTTTATAGGGTTTCATCTAATAATATATTCTTAGGAAAATATCGTTTCCCGTTTAAAATTGTTGCTAATGCAAGTGGTAGTTCTGCAAATAGGTTGTTTTTAAAAATACAACCAACAAATCCTGCTTCAATTAATGATCTTAGATATACACTATCGTTATGCATTGTTACAGCAATAAAAAGCAGTCCATCATTATTCCAAAGCGCTTTTTTTGTAACAGTTATACCATCAATATCAGGCATCATAATATCCATAAATATGATATCAGTTTTCGAGTGAACATTCAAAGCCAAAAATTCTGAGGCACTAGATGCTTCACCAATTATAGTTGCATTATACTGACTTTCAAGAAGTGTTTTAAAAGCTTCACGAAACGTTTTGTTATCGTCAACTAATATAACTTTCAGAGATTTCATAACTCTTTGTTTTAGTTTAAATGTCTATAACAAAGGTAAGTCCGCAAATAGGCCAATTTGCAATAACAACTATTAGTTATGGTTAAAAGAAAGTGTGGTTTTATACTATTAGTTATAACTGGAAAGCACTAATACAAAGAAGGGGAAATAGATCTTAAAACACTGAATATATAATACTTACACACAGTATTTTATTGACAATTTAAAAGGAAAAAGAAATAATAGAGGAGATCAGAAAAAGGATATACTGTTTCTAATAATTTCTAGGTAACAAATAATTTTCGGAGGGAATTTATTTGTTGCCTGGAAATTGCAAATAGCAATAGTATAACAGTAAAACTATATTTATGAGACGATTAAATCATTAAAATCTTGTTTTTAATAGCATAAATCACCAAACCAGCTGTATTTGTTGCTTCCGTTTTTGCTAAGATATTACCTCTGTGCCATTTAACTGTATCGAGACTTAAATTTATTTTAACTGCAATTTGGTCATTTGTATAACTTTCACAGATAAGTTTTAATATCTCTATTTCGCGTTTTGTCAATACTGCAATTGGTTTAGCCAATGATTTAGCATTTAAATTAATGACAATTTTTTGGATTAATTCGCTCGAAAACCAAGTACCTCCTTTTGCTATTTCATTTATAGCATTTTGAAGTTCTACTATTCCGGCATTTTTTATAACAAAACCTTTGGCTCCAGCTTCCAACATACTGTAATAATATTTTTCATCACCAAACGATGAGAGTGCAAGGACTTTAACATCGGGTTGTTTTTCTATCGCTTTTTTTGTCGCCTCAATGCCATCCATTTCGGGCATAGCAATATCCATCAAAATTATTGTTGGCTTATGCTGGTCAAGCAATTCGAGTAATTCAACTCCGTTTGAAGCTTCAGCAATTACTGTTGCTACCTTTTTAATAGATAAAATATCGCTTAAACTTTCGCGAAACATTCGATGGTCATCAACTATAATAATTTTTATCATAATAGCACATTTAGGTTTTTAAAATTACATATTGCTTTTCAAACTACAAATATCAACTTGAAATTTAATTTCTGTTCCGTTATTTTCATTACTTGTTATTTCCATTTTTCCATTAATTGAATTTATTCGACTTTGCATATTTAATATACCAATTCCTTTGTTGTTATGTACTATTGCTGTATCAAAACCTTTTCCATTATCAGAATAAAGAATAATTAACTGATTATTTTCACAATACATATCGATACTTATTTGTGTCGCTTTTGCGTATTTCAAAGTATTATTGGTGCACTCACACAATACTCGATAGATTATAATTTCGGCCTTCTCATTAAATTTGCAAATTTCAGAATACTGAAAATGAAATTCTATTTTAGCTGTTTCTTTGATTTTTTCGACATAGGCTTTTAAAGCTTCAATCAATCCATAATTTTGTAATATATGCGGACTTAACTTAAATGAAATTTCGCGAATTGTTGAAGATGATTCATCCAATAATTTCTCAACTTTTTGTAAAATATTGTTACTATTTTCATCCGATTTATGTGATTCGAGTAATTGAATATACATTTTGGTTGCCGAAAGTAAGGGGCCAATACCATCGTGCAATTCTTGTGAAAAATGTAAGCGTTCTTTTTCTTCAGTTTCAATGACACTTGTTATAATTTGATGTTGCAGTTTCTTCTCTTCAGTAATATCGGAGATTAAACCATCATAACCAATCACCTCGTTTTCAGAATCAAGTTTTAGAACTGGCGTATTTCGAATCCATCGTATTGACCCATTTTTATGAACGATTCGATGTTCAATAACTTCAGAGTACTTTTTATTAATAAGATTATCAATATGAGAATCAACCAACGATTTATCTAGATTAAAAACAATGTTGAACCATAAATTGGAATCGTTTTTAAATTCTTGGGATGTGTATCCTGTTATCGGGAAACAACCTTCTCCATGATAAGTTTCTATAGCTTTTCCGTTTTCTATTTTCACAGAATACATGTAATCTGTAACCGAATGTAATAAGGTTTGTAATCTTTGTTCACTTTTCATTAATGCTTTTTCAATATTCTTTTTTTCAGTATTATCGATAGAAAAGCCATTAATAAATGAATTTGAACGTTCTAATTTTGCAAAAATTGAAAACCATTTGGTTTTACCATTTTTTAATATCGTTTTAACTTCAAAATTTTCAACAATATTATTGTTATTGAGCAAGTCATTAAATTCAATTATTTTTTCGGGAATTGCAAAACGTTTATTTACATCAGCATAATTTTGTATAAATTCATCATATGAATTGCATTCAAAATCTCTAATCAATGCAGGATTGAAATAATTATAATTACCTGCATCATCTATTTTTCTTTGAAATATACCTATTGGTGAATTTTCTACAATGTATCGGTATTTTTCTTCACTTTCCTTAATTTTTTCTTCAACCTGTTTTCTTTCAGTAATATCACGACCAATACCCAAAACACCAATTATCGTTTTATCACTATCGTAAATAGACATTTTTATTGTTTCTAAAAACTCACAATGGCCATCAGCAAAAGGTACTAGTTCTTCGTTTATGGTTGGTTTTTCAGCATTCATTGCTTTATTATCATGTTCTCTAAAGAAATCAGCTAATTCTTTATCAACAAAGTCGTAATCAGTTTTTCCAACAATATTTTTTTCTTTTGCACCAAAAAAATCTTCAAAACGTTTATTGCATTGTAAATATACACCATCACTATTTTTTAGCCATATTAAATCGGGAATAGTATTAATAAGTGTTTGTAAAAAATGTTCTCTTTTTATTAATTCATCATTGGCACGTTTGATGTTTGTTATATCTCGTCCTTCGGGAATTAAATATTTAACTTCATTTTTATCGTTTTTTAAAGGTTTTAATGAGAAATCGATATAATGCAATTCACCATCTGAAGCACGATGCGTTGCTTCATAAGTAATAGTTTCACCATTGGCCGATTTACCAATAGCATCTTTTAATTTTTGTTGTTCTTCAATTGAATGATTCCACCATGGTGTTTCCCAAAACGGTTTTCCAATTACATCATTAAGTTTAATACCCGCAAAATTCATTGCAGTCTGGTTAACTTCTATTAATGTACCATCAACCGAAAGCAAACCAATAAATTCAAAGGAAAGATCGAATGATGCTCTGATTCGTAAATCTTTTTCTCGAAGTTCAGCTTCAGCACGTTTTCGTTCAGTAACATCAATAGAATAATTTAAGATATGTTTTTTGCCATGTAGCTCAATTATTTCGCTCGCTAAGATGAAATCGCGTACTGTAGAATTTTTCATTCTAAATTGAGCTGGAAAATCTCTTATAAAACCACGTTGTGAAAGATTATTATAAAACTGATCTCTTTTTTCATTTTGAACCCATAAATGTAAATCAGCTGAAGAATAGCCTAATACTTCCTCCTTAGTAAATCCCGAAACTTTTATAAAAGAATCATTTACTTCAACATATTTACCATTTTCGAGAGTTGAAATTGTTATTGAAACTGGACAGGTATTAAATGCCTTTGAAAATTTTTCTTCACTCTTTTTGAGCGTTTCTTCAACTTGTTTCCGTTCTGTAATATCATTAAAAATAGTAAATATTGCAGTTTTATTTTCATAATCTATGACTTTTGATGATAGTATAACGGTTTTAATTTTATTACCATTTGTGTATAATTCTATTTCTTTATTATCGACAGCCCCATTTTGGTTCAGTTCAGTTATAAACTCATTTCGTTCATTTTTATTAACCCAAAAATCGGTTGTCATTTTATGATCTAAATAACCCTTTTCGACATCAAAGAACTCTTGAGTACAATTATTTACATAAAGAATTTCGCCAGTAAATGTTGCAACAATTATGGGGAAAGTAGCATTTTCGATAAGGAAACGATATCGTTCTTCACTTTTCAGTAATGCTAATTCAACAAGTTTACGTTCATCAATTTCTCTCTTTAAGTCTTCGAGTTTACTTAATTGAATATGGGTATGTATGCGTGCTTCAACTTCTTCTGTCTGAAATGGTTTTGTTATATAATCAACTGCTCCTTCACGGAAAGCTTTAATTTTTTGATCTGAGGCATCAAGAGCACTGATAAATATTACTGGAATAATTTTAGTATTGGGATTAGCCTTAAGTTTTTTACATACCTCATAACCATCCATATTGGGCATCATAATATCTAAAAGAATAAGATCAGGAGTCAATGTTTTAACTATTTCCAATGCATCAAATCCATTTGTTGCTACTCGTATGTCATATTTTTTTTCTAATAGATTGCCTAAAACATTCAAATTTTCAGGTGTATCATCTATAATAAGAATTATGGGTCTATTTTTCATAGTAAAATAACTTAGACATTGGTTGAACCTGTTGACAACATATATTTACTTACGATTTTCAGTAAATCGGCTGCTTTTATAGGTTTTGATACATAATGATCACAGCCAACAGACTTTATCTTATCTATTTCAGAGCCAAAGGCATAAGCGCTTTGAGCAATAATCGGTAACGAAGGACGAATCTTTTTAATAATTCTAGTTGCTTCAAAACCATCCATCACCGGCATCTTCATATCCATGAGAATTAAAGTAATTTCTGGCATTTTTTGTACTAATTCAACAGCTATTTCCCCATTTTCGGCATGTACTATCGAACATTGTGTTCGTTCAAAAATTTGTTCCAATAAAAAAAAGCTGTTTATATCATCTTCTACAATGAGTATGATTCCATGCAAAACTTTAAACTGTTGATCGGATTCGTTTATGTTAGATGGATTTATAGCATTCGTCTTAGAATAAGGTATGGTAAAGTAAACTGATGTCCCTTCATTAATTTCCGATTCAATCCAAATTGATCCACCAATGAGCTCCACATACCCTTTACAAATAGACAATCCCATTCCAGCTCCTTCATAACCTCTTGTTGTTTTAAAACTCCCTTGTCGAAATCGTTCAAAAACAATATCGAACATGTCTTTAGAAATTCCTATTCCATTATCCTTTACATAACAGGTTACCATTTCATTTGTAATATCAAAGCCAAAATTAATTGTTCCATTTGAACTAAATTTAATGGCATTATTTATAAGATTTATAAATATTTGATGTAGTTTCGATTCATCGGTATAAATGAAAGTGCTTTCATTTTTTTTATATTGTATATCTAGACCTTTCTCTTTTGCCAATGGACTATAAAAATTGAATAATTCAGCAATGAGTCCGTTTAACGAAAATGAACTTTTCAGTGTTGAAATTTGGCCAGTTTCGATTTTTGAGATTGTAAGAATATTATTTACTGTTTCTAATAGTCGATTACTGCTTTGTTTTATTATTTTGGTAAATGTTACTACATCCACCTGTGTTATTTTTTCGTCTTGAAGAAGATCAGAAAAACCAATAATTCCATTTAATGGCGTTCTAATTTCGTGTGATATATTTTGCAAAAAGGCTGTTTTTAGTCGATCATTCTCTTCTGCTCGTGCTTTTGAAATTTCTAAATTTCGATTGCTAAGTTCTAATTCTTCGGTTAATACTTTTAATTCGTCAAATTGTGCTTCAAGCGTAGTATTTTGTTGATTTAATAATTCTTCGGCCTGTTTTCGTACCGCAATTTCGTGCTTTAGTGCATCCAATTTACTCAATTGAATATGAGTTCGAACTCGTGCCAAAACTTCCTCGGTATAAAAAGGTTTTGTTATATAATCAACGGCTCCTTCTCTGAATGCTTCTACTTTTTGCTCCGACATACCAAGGGCACTAATAAATATGATTGGTATAATTTTAGTTTCGGGATTTTCTTTTAATTTCCGACAAACCTCATAGCCTCCCATACCTGGCATTAAAACATCTAAAAGGATTAAATCGGGAGCCGAAATTTTTACGATTTCTAAAGCATCTTTTCCATTGGTTGCAATACGAACTTCATAATCTACTTCCAATAAATCACCTAAAACTCTAAGATTTTCTGGAGTATCGTCAACAATAAGTATTACTTGTTTCTTTTCCATAATTTCTAGTATTTTAACTAAGTTTTTTAAGGTCTATTAAATTGTATGAGGCAACACTATTATTGATAAATTCATATACCTTAATATCGTATTCTTTTGCCTCCTCACCCAATTGACGAATTTGAGAAATACTTCCTTGGGCACATGCTTGTGCATATGCTTCACACCATTGTTGAGGCATTTTTTTTAGTGTTGGTATTTCCTTTGGTACTATTGTGGGGTTTAGTGTTTCCTTTTCTGTTTCGAATAATATTCCTGCATGCAAAGTTAGAGCGTCAAAAAGTTCATGTTCTCGAAATGGTTTAGCAATAAAGGCATTTATTCCCGATTCGATGAATCGTTTTTTATCTTCATCAAAAGCACTTGCACTTATACCAATAATTACAATAGATTTATCTAAATCCCGTTTTCTGAGCATTTGCGTAGTTTCAATACCATCAATTCCTGTCATAACCAAATCCATAAATATAATATGTGGTAACTCTGATTTTGGTATTTCTAAAACCTCTTCGCCACTGGTTGCTTCTGTCACAATAAACCCGAATGGTTCAAGCATCCCACGTAAAACATCACGATTAGTTTCCTGATCGTCAACAACTAACACATGATATTTCTTCTGCCCAGGTTTAAGTCCCATTACCTTATGTAATGGTATCGGAGACTGTGGAGCTGAATCGGTTACATGAGCAGTAAATTCAAAAAGGAAACAACTTCCTTTGTCCAATGTACTGGTTATTGTAATTGTGCCATCCAACATTTGGGCATATTCCTTACTTATCGAAAGCCCCAATCCAGTTCCTCCGGCTGTTTGTTCTCCTGTAGCAGTTCGTTCAAATGGACTAAATATCTTTTTTTGATCTTCTAATGAAATACCAATTCCAGTATCGTGAACTTCGATAGCAATACGATAAGAGTTTACCATATACACTTTTAATAGAATAGAGCCTTGTGTTGTAAACTTCACTGCATTTCCAAGAAGATTTATTATTATTTGACGCAATTTACTTAAATCAGACTCAATATACTTGGGAATATCTTTAGAAAAATCGGAATAAAATGCTAGCTTCTTTTCTTGGGCACGAAAACTAAACATGGTAGTTAGGTCTTTCAATAAATTTATAAAATCTATCGAGACATTTCGTATTTCAACTCGTCCAGCTTCAATTCGCGACATCTCCAAAACATCGTTAATAATTCCTAATAGATGTTCACCACTCTTCATTATGGAACTTATTTGATTTTTGGCTACCACCGATAATGTTGTATCGCGATCTAATAATTGAGTAAAACCCAATACTGCATTCATTGGAGTACGTATCTCGTGACTCATGTTGGCTAAGAACATACTTTTTGTTTTATTCGCCTTTTCTGCTTCGTTTTTGGCCGTTTCAAGTTCTTGAGTACGTGTGTATACTAATTCTTCGAGATGATTTTTATATTTTTCGAGTTCGCGTTCTGCACGCTTACGCTCAGTAATATCTAATCCAACTCCAATTAAATAATCGATTTTTCCGTCTTTCAGAATATATGTTCCATGCCATTCAACAGTAAGTTTTTTTTCACTCCTTGTTATAATGGTATTTTCATTAATAGTAAATTGTAAATCTTGTGTTATTGACGAAAAAATAGTATTCAATCTTTCATGTTCTTCAACAGGAACAAATGTTTCTAAATAATTTTTATCAACAACTTCGGGTAATTTGTAATTGAGTTCTTTAAGCATAGCAGGATTCATCAACAATAAATTCCCATTATTTTTAATGGCAACAAAAAATGTGGGCGATGATTCAATAAGTGTTTTATTAAATAGCGACTCACGCAAAAGTGCTTGTTCATCATTTTTACGTTGTGTAATATCTCGCCCTATCCCCAAAACACCAAGTATGTTATTGTCTGAAGTATATATTGGAGTTTTTATAACTTCTAAATATTCGGAATGTCCATCTACAAAAGCTACAAGTTCTTCGTTTATTGTTGGTTTTCCTGCAATTATAGCGTTGTTATCGTTTTGTCTAAAAAAATCGGCCATATCCTTTTCAACAAAATCGTAATCAGTCTTTCCTAATATATCTTTTTCTTTTGCTCCAAATAAATTTTCGAAACGATAATTGCATTTTAAATAAACGCCATCCTTATCTTTCAACCATATTAAATCGGGAATTGTATTAATAAGTGTACGTAGATGCATTTCGCTCATTTTTAATGCTTCTTCTGCATTTTTTCGTTCTGTAATATCGCGAATACTAACCAATGTATAAATTTCATCATCTAAAGAATATGTTGAAACATTTAATTCGGCATCAAACTCTGTTCCGTTTGTTTTTATGCATCGGGTTTCATAGAAAGATTCTACATTTTCGCCTGCTGTTCTGTGTTCTATTCTATCAAGCATTTTCGCTCGATGGCTTGGGGCATGAGATACAAGGACAGATGAGCCAACAATTTGTTCATTATTTTGAAATCCAAACATTGCCAAATACGCAGGATTACCGATAACATGGATTCCTTTTTTTGCAATACCAATAGCGTCAAGAGAATTATCAAACATTGCACGGAACATTGTCTCACTTTCTTGTAGTTCTTTTTGAGCAATTATTTGTTCTGTAATATCTATTGAAAAACCATTGAGTGCTGTTTTAGAGTTTTCTAATTGAGCAGATATAGCAAACCATTTCGTTTTTCCACTTACTAATTTTGATTCAACTTCGAAATATTTTACCTCAGCAGTATTTAAAAGCATTTTATTAAATTCGGCGTTTTTTTCGAGATTTGCCCAACGTTTGTCAACACTGTTATAGTTCTCTAAAAATTCAGTTGCCGATTCACATTCAAATTGTTTTATCAGTGCATTATTAATAAAGAGAAATTGTCCATCAATTGTTCTTTGAAATATTCCTATTGGAGCATTTTCAAGTATAAACTTATATTTTTGTTCGCTTTCAAATAGCTTTTGAGTTCTTTCGGTTACAATTAATTCTAATTGGTTCTTATATTTTTCAAGCTCTTTATTATTTTCAATAAGTTTAGCATTTACCGATGCCAATTCTTCTTTAGATTCGTGTAATTCCTCATTCGAAGTATACAGTTCTTCATTTGAACAACGTAATTCTTCTAAAGATACATCGATTTCGTTTTGAGCTTCATTAAGTTTTCCATTTAATTCTACTAAATCTTCATTCGTCGCATATAATTCTTCATTTGAACAGCGTAATTCTTCTAAAGTAGTATCTAACTCATTTTTTGATTCATTAAGTTCATAGTTTTTAGTTTCTAATATTTCGTTTTTAGAAACAAGTGTTTTTTGTAGTTTACTATTTTTATATAAAAGGACTATAACACAAAGACATAACATGCAAACAACAATAGCAAAGAATATTATTTTATTGTATAATTGCAGTGTTTGTTGTTCAAGATTTTTTGCTTCAGATTTTTGAATTGCTATTAAAGATTGTAGTTGTTCGGTATAATCTTTTGTAATTGTATGACTAACACTTTCAATTATTGAATTTAAACCAGTATAATTTTGTTTTGTCTTTTCCGCAACTAAAAGTTTTTGTATTTGCTCCAATTTATTATCAAGAAGTTGTTTATTTTCAGCAGTTTTAAATGCTATTATTTTTTCTGTGGGGGTTAAATAGGTTTTAAGATAGTCACTCCAATAATGATTCGTTTCTTTTATTACGTTTTCAATAATTTGACATGCTTCGACGTTAGAGATTTCTTTTCTGTTAATTTCACGCACACAAAAAAGAATGTTATTATTATAATAATCAGCTATTTTTGTTAATTGAAGAATCGGTATCAGTCTATCATCATATATCGACACAACCTTTTTTTTAGCATTGCTAAAAGTAATTATTAAGAAAATTGTTACTATAAAAACAACAGATATTCCAAATTGAATAAGTCGTGATGTTATTTTTGAGGCATTCATTTTAATGAGGATTTCTATGAATATTATATTTATAATAGCAAGTTACATATTTTTAATTACAAATGTATATTCATGAATATTCTTTACAATAATCAGCTTATTGTAAAGAAGAAATTTTACATATTAATCTTCTTGTTTCTGAATACCCTGTAATACAACTTTATAAGAAATTATTGCCATTCTTGGTATTTTCTTTTGATCGCCCAAAAGACCATGTGCTAAATGTGGGGGAAGAACAAACATTGCACTATCGCCTACTTTCATCATTAGCAAACCTTCTTCAAGACCAGCTTCCATTCCACTTCGTCCAATAACAATATTTTTGGGACCTACTGAATCGGTACTATAACACAATTTACCATTAAACAAGCTAACACGATATGAAATTGTAGCAACTTGATTTGCTTTAGCAGAATCACCTTTCCCAACATGAAAAACTTTATACCATAAACCAGTTTTTGATTTAAGAAGTCCCCAATGTTTTTGTTCGTTACTTTTCTTAATCGAATCGGAAAGATGTTCAACAATTAGTTTATTAATAGAAACTAAATGCTCTTGATAAGCAGCGACTTCGGCATTCGATGGTTTTTTGTGTTTCTGTTTACACGAACTAATAGAGATTATTGACAATGTAATTACAAAGCAGGAAAGTAATACGTTTTTCATCTGTATATATTTTAATTTTTATTGTGAAATATCTTTAATCGAAATTCTTTGATTTCCCTTAAAACAAACAACAAATGCTTGTGGAAATCCCAATTTAATAACACTATCTTTTAAATCTAAAGCCGATTGAAAATGTGCACATTTCCCAACCATATATTTAAAGTAATTGTCTTGTTTATAATATTCAACCTTCAGTCCTTTAAATATTTCACTGCGACTACCTTGTATTTTTGGCAAAGAAAGTATTTGAACTTTATATACAATTTCCGTTTGAGAGTTATCATTTTCATCAGGTACTTTAACAGGACGAACAAAGGTAGAAAAATCGACAATTCGAACATATTGCTTTTCGGCCAAAATACGATTACAAACATTAAAATGCCACCACTCAAACGCATTGAGGGTAAAACCAGCTTTCAACATTGCAGAACGAAGTAGCTTGCGATTCTCGATTTGTTGTTTCGTTAAAATTCCTTTCGCCAATAACTCATTTTCGAGACAAGGATAAGCCTTTTCGCCAGCAAAATCATATTCGGTACCCATATCTAAAGCAGTTCCGGTTTCATCTATCAAACTACAATCAACCGCCAATCCATAATTATGCAACGAGTGTTTTTTAGGATTTGCCAAAAACTTACGTTTATCTTCAATGTTCATTTTAGCTGAATCCCACATTAATTGCTGGATACAACTAGGACGAGTTGCATCATAAATAACGATACGAATATTCTTATTTACAGCTTTTACATAGGCATAGGCATTTTTAAGCATATTAGCTGTTTGAGAATTTACATAACAAATTGAACATCCGTGATACAAATTGCTATGCATAAAATTCATGTTTGTAGCATATTTCAATACTATAGCAATACTTGAATCAAATTCCTTAAGATTGACAAATCCAGCATCTTTCAATGTTTTTTCATAGACAATACAAAAACTATCTTTAGCTGCTACTTTTACACAAGGGGTAAATAATTTTGATTTGACATGTAGCTTTGTAATTGTTTTAGTTTTTTCACCACATGCACACATAACTACCATACTAATGCTTAAAAACAGATATATTATAGTTGCCTTAAATGAATAGTTTGGAATTAACATGTGTTATCTTTGTGCAAAATTTTAAGTAATCACAAAAGTAGTGTAAGTCTCATTATGGAACTGCTACTTTCTAATAATTTTCACATGAATATTCGTTTTACATTTCTCCTAATCTGCCTTTTACCAATTCAACTTTTCAGTCAATCGAATTTGTCAATCGAAGACTATATGTCGGGCAAATATCATGTAAATAAACCTGAAGAAATTCAGTGGATTCCAGGAACTAGAAATTTTAGCTTTATTCTTGATAATGCTCTTCAAATAAAAAATGCAGATTCGGTTAAAACAATTGTAACACTTCCAATAGATACTTTATGGAAGCGTCTAGGAAATTTCAACAAGAAATTCCCAGAATATAAATGGATAGACAGTTCTACAATTGTATTTCAAATTGACAGTTCAATCTACGTGTATAATAACACATTAAATCATCTTACAAAGAGTTTTCATTTACCGTTTAAAGCTGAAAATATCGACATCGATAAATCTTTAAATATTGCATATACTATAGGGAACAATTTATTTGTGATGGATACTTCGGGTAAGAAAAATCAGGTTACAAATAACATTTCGTGTGTTACAAGTGGAGGTAAATATGTGTTTCGTGAAGAATTTGGAACAACGAAAGCTACTTTTTGGTCGCCCGATGGAGATGCACTTGCCTATTATTCAAATAACGAATTAAAAGTTAAAAGTTATCCACGATTAGATTTCTCAGACGATTTTGTCAAAGAAAGCACATTAAAATACCCTTTTGCAGGTGGTGCAAATCAATTAGTTACCATTTACACCTATAATCTTAAAACAAAAAAACGTACGAGACTTCTAACAGGAGAGGTTGATCATTTCTTAACCAATATAACATGGTCGCCCGATGGTCAGCACCTATATCTTTTTGATGTAAATAGGGAACAATCGCAATATACTCTCCGAAGATTTGATGTTAAAACAGGTAATCGTGATAAAAACATCGTAACCGAAAAAAGCAAAAAATATGTTGAACCAGTAAATCCGATATACTTTATAAACCACACATCATTTTTATATGTAAGTAGAACTGATGGTTACAATAAAATATATTGGTATCAAAACGACACACTATCGATTAAAGCAATTACGAAACCATCAATGGAAGTAAATGAGGTTTTAGGCATTGAAAATCATTATGTATACTATTCGGCAATCGACCAACAACGTCCGTTGGAAGAACATTTATTTAAAACACAAATAGAAACGGGAAACACCTTACAATTATCAACAGAAACGGGTGTCCATTCAGGTATATTTAATGAATCTAACGGATTAATTCTTGATGGATATTCAAGTTTAACAAATCCCGGTACACTTGAAATTTGTGACATAAAAAACAAAACTCGTAAAACAGTATTTACCGTAGAAAATCCATTTACAAACATCAATTTCCCAACAACAGACTTACTTACAATTAAAGCTGCAGACGATTCGACATTGCTGTATGGAAGTATTATTAAGCCAGCACATTTTGATACAATAAAATGCTATCCTGTAATTGTAAATGTATATGGAGGACCACACATTCAAATGGTTCGCAATGAGTGGATGTTAGGAAACGGATTTACGCCTTATTATCTTGCAAGTAAGGGATTTATTGTTTTTATTCTTGATAGTCGTGGAAGTTCAAATAGAGGATTAGCATTTGAAAGCTGTACTTGGCATAAACTGGGAACTATCGAAACTGCCGATCAATTAAAAGGTGTTGAATATTTGAAAAAGCAATCATATATCGACAGTAATCGAATTGGATTATATGGCGAAAGTTTCGGTGGATTTATGACCTTAACGCTTATGGAACAAGCTCCCACAATATTCAAAGTTGGAGTATGTGGAAGTCCTGTTACCGATTGGAAATATTATGAAGTAATGTATGGCGAGCGTTATATGGGAACTCCACAATCAAATCCATTGGGTTACGCAACCTCAAGTACCGTGAATAAAGCAAAAAATATAACAGGAAAACTTTTATTGACAAATGGCGGACTTGATCATATAACAGTCATTAATAATTCGATGGCATTCCTTGACGAATGTATAAAGAATAATATTCAAATTGATTACTTCCTATATCCTAACCACGATCATCATGTGATTGGCAAAGACAGAATACATTTCCTCTATAAAATTTCAAATTATTTTATTGGAAATTTATAATCGATTGCAAACAGTAAATACTTACAAATAAAGCGTTAAACAATTTGTACTGGACATCACATCTTTAAATTAACCTACCTATTGGGAGCTTTTCCACCATTAACAGGTGATACGTTTTTATTTGAATTACCAACCGTTATTAATTCTACAAATCGAATATAAAGCCTTTCTTTATAAGCTTTTGATAAGTTTTTTCATCAAATTTATAAAGATTTGCTGCACGATGCGATACATTTTTTTGTTTCTGTTTCGTATCGACCAACAGATTCATTTTAGCCAGTTTTTTTCTAAAATTCCGCTTATCGAACCTCGTATCTAAAATTGATTCATACAAATTTTGAAGTTCTGTTATAGTGAATTTTTCGGGCAATAAATTAAACCCTATTGGTTCCATCCGAACTTGTTCTCGAAGTTTTATTAATCCTGCATCAAAAATAGAACGATGATCAAAAGGCAGTTCTGGAACTTCAACAACTGAAATCCAACGACATTCCTGCGCATCAATACCGACATTCAATTTATAGTCTGAAATTTTAACTAATGCATAATACGCAATAGTAAGTACACGATTTAAAGGGAAACGATTTACCTCTCCAAAAGTTTGAAACTGACGCATAAAAAGATTTTCAATTCCAGTTAAATCCTTCAATCGACGAGCTGGTGCTGCATCTAAATTTTCATTGATCCCAACAAAACCTCCTGGTAACGCCATCATACCATATCCAGGTTCTGTATTCCGTTTTATAAAAAGAGTTTTAAGTTCACCATTATCAAACCCAAATATGACACAATCTATAGATAAATTACGAACAAATTCTTCTTCCATTTTTAATTTTAATTTTTTACGTAAATTTAATGTAAAAGGAGTAATTTAAACTCGTGTTATTTTTCATTTAAGTCTAAAAATAACACAAAGATATGATACAAATGTTTCATAATACAAGAACTAAACCGTTTGCAAACCTTGTATTTCAATTAGTATATTAATAACCGACACTTTGATCACCTCGAAAATTAATTGCTGGTATGGGGTTCGATTAGGTATGTTTATTCACTTTGGTTCCCTTTCACAAATTGGTCATGGTTAATGGATTTTTTTTAATGAAAAATGGTCGAAAGAAGACTATTTAAAAAATAACGGCCAACTTTAAACCCGATAATTTCAACGCGAAACAAATTATTGATTTAGCAAAATCAGCTGGAATGAAATATCTTGTTATCACAGCAAAACACTACGAAGGTTTTACAGGGTGAAAAACCTATGATGCAACTTTCAATAATTATATAAGATTGAAAATTTTCGATCTCAATCATTATCTTTGATTCCAACGCAATCTGTAAAAAAAGAAAAGAAAAATGCGAAAAACAAGGTTTAATATTCTATTAATATTATTCTATTTTAGACTGGGATAATTCGTCACAAAAAGCTGATAATGCGAATTATTACTCTAAAATAAATTCATTGACTAAAAAAAGTGAATATGTTTATTAAATGGGAATGCACTAAAAATGATTATTACACAATATCATCCTGCAGTTCTATAGTTCGATGGCAATTGGTGCAAAGATTGACAGTATAATCACAATATCAATTCCCCCCAAAATACCAAATGGAAATAATGCTGAATTTGCAGTAACAGTTGACGGAATACCAAATGCCAACTAATTTTCTACCTTTGCGCCATGGATTTTACAGACTCACAAATAGAACGCTATAGCCGCCACATTCTTCTTCAAGAAGTTGGTATTGAAGGTCAAGAAAAATTACTAAATGCAAAAGTTTTAGTCGTTGGTGCTGGCGGTTTAGGTTCTCCTGTTCTTTTATATCTGGCAGCAGCTGGTATTGGAACTATTGGAATTATTGATGGCGATGTTGTAGATGTTACAAATTTGCAACGACAAGTTATTCATTCAACAAAAGCTGTTGGATTGGCTAAAGTTCTTTCTGCAAAAGAAAGAATCGAAGCATTAAATCCAGATATTAAAGTGCTTTGTTTTGAGCAACGTCTTACAGCTAAAAATGCCTTGAAAATTATTAACGATTTCGACTTTATTGTAGAAGCAACAGATAATTTCAATTCAAAATTTCTAGTAAATGATGCTTGTGTAAAAGCAGGTAAACCATTTTCTCAAGGAGGTGTTTTTCGATTCGAAGGACAAACATTTACCTATGTTCCAGGAAATGCATGTTATCGATGTTTATATCAATCTCCACCACCGGCAAATCAAACGCCATCGTGTTCACAAGCTGGCATTTTAGGTTCAATTGCTGGCATGCTCGGAACAATTCAGGCAACCGAAGTGCTAAAGTATTTCACGGGTGCAGGAACGTTACTTACCAATAAACTGTTATCGTTCGATGCTCTTTCTATGTCGTTTAAAACAATTGGGTTTTGTAAAGATGAAGAATGTACAATATGCGGAAAGGATAAAGAATCGATAATACTCGTTGAAGAAAATGAAATAAATTGTATGTTATAATTTTAAAAAAGTTACTGTTTTTTTATTAAATATCCTGTAAACAATTCTTGCAATACAATTCTAATTTCATATCGAACAGTTGGGTCAACATTGTCTTCATATAAACTTTTATATAATGCAATATTTTAAAATTCTTGATCTATTAATACCACTTTCAGAAGCGTTTCAGAACTTGCTGGAGTATTTGGAACAATATAACCATTTCCTAAAGAGGCAACTGTCAGAGCAACTCCAAGTAATTTTTGATTTGAATAATTATTCCCTATTCGTGTATATCCACCGTAATCAATAATCATAGCAAATTTTATATGATTTGATATTAATACAGAATCCATTCTCGATGAAAATGTAATATTCGAGACATCTCTACCTTCTTTTTCATACATTATTACTTTATTAACTTCTGAAAGAACAACACTTTTTCCTAGCGAATCGATTGAAAGTGAGAATATTTCTTTATCAGGAAATATTGATTTACATTCTTCAACAATAATAGGTTTCAGACTATCGGACAAGTATTTATTAAAGACTTGGTTGTTACCATGTTGAATTGTATAAATTGTTGAATTGATATCAATTATTACTATCTGATTAATTTCAGTAACATTTCGTTTCGATTTTATTAAAGTTGCAGTTACCGAACAACTAGTCAAAAATATGATAAAGAGTAATTTTAAAAGCTTAACAATCATGTCTGTTATTAATTTATAGAGTAATTAATTCGCTTCAAATATATTAATAGTTAACTGATAAAACAGATTAACTTGTCTTTTTTTCTTTCTAAATATACTGATAATCTACATATTCCACCACCTAATGCAACATAATATAACATTTTTGATTCAAAAGAACCGATAACTTTTTTTCATTTCAAATTTCGCAATTACAATTTACAGTACTTTTGACAAAACAATAATGTATTTAAAATGAAAAGATTAAATAGTTTAATTCTGGGGTTATTTCTATGCATTTCTGGTTTTAGCCAAAAACAGTATTTTAACGACACGCTGTATAAATACAACGTTGGTACTCAAGAACCCGACATTACATGGAAAGACACAAACTACAATGACAATTCATGGCAAGTTGGTAAATTTGGCATAGGCTTTGGCGAAAAAAGTGATTCGACAAAACTTCCACTTCACACCGTTTCAGCATATATCCGATATCCTTTTACTGTCGATACGGCTAAAAAAGTATTAGAAGCTTCGTTACTTGTAGAATATGACGATGGATTTATTGCATACCTCAATGGAGTAGAAATAGTACGAGTAAATATGGGAAAACGCGGTGAAGCAGCCCCATATAATAGATTGGCCGACAGATCGCACGAAATTATTGGTGATAGAGGAAATTTTCAACCACTCTATGGTTATTACATCGATTCAGCCTTATTGCACAAAGCATTAGTGAATGGTAAAAACATTCTTTCTGTTCAAGTTCATAACGATAGTATAAATGGTTCAGATCTACATTTCGAAACGTATTTATATAACTTAACGAGTGAATATCTAACACCTTATGATGGACCTTGGCATGTAATAAAACAAGCAGCACTCGATTCATCATTATTACCAATTATTCGAATTGAGACAAACGAATTAGGAATTGTTACCGACACGGGAAAAGTTCCTGCACAAATGATTGTATACAATAACACAAAAGGAAAATACAATCGACTTACCGATATTCCAGAAGTGATGACAACTATTGGAATTAAGCTACATGGAAATTCGACATTACTTTGGCCTAAAAAAAATTACACCGTTGAAACTAGAGATGGAGCAGGTAATAATTTAAATATACCATTGCTCGGTTTCCCAGCAGAAAACGATTGGGTATTCAATGGTCCATTTGCTGATAAAAGTAATATTCGTAATGTCTTGGCCTATTCTTTAGGAAAAGATATATTGTCCGATTGGCAACCAAGAACAAAATATTTTGAATTAGTTGTAAATGGCGAATTTTTAGGATTGTACGTATTAATTGAATCAATAAAAAGAGATTCGAATAGAGTAAATATTAAGAAACTAAAACCAACTGAAATCGCTGGAAATGATCTAACGGGTGGATATATTTTCAAAATGGATCAAACTGGATTTGAAATGGTTTATCCACAACCAGATGTAATACAAACAGCACAAAAAACCTATGCCTACAATACATATTGGAATTTTACCAGAGCTGCAATAGCAAAAACATCTGATGCGTTTCTTGATTCTGTAAGTGGATTTAAAAACAGAATTAACGTCCAAAACTATATCGATTATACTATTGTAAATGAAATTGTTAAAAATGCCGATGCATACCAATATAGTTTATTCATGCATAAAGATCGAGATGATATTAACTCAAAATTGATGTTTGGGCCTATTTGGGATTTTGATTTATCGTGTGGAAATATCAATGTACAAAATGCAAATAGTACGAGTGGCTGGCAATTTAATGATCAATCATGTTTTAAAATGTATCAAAAATATGTCTTTAGAGATACCAACATGGTTAAAGCATTCCGCGATCGTTGGTTCGAATTACGGAAAACTATTCTTAATAAAGACTCATTAAACAAGCGTATAGATTCAATAGTTAATTATGCTGGCGATGCGTTAAAACGCAATTACGACGTGTGGCCTTATGATGGTAAAAAAATGGATATTTGGGGATATCAACATCCTGCAAAAACATACCAAGAAGATATTTCGATGCTGAAAACATTTTTATCGTCGCACATCGATTGGATAGATGCAAATATTAAAACATTATACTTCAAAATGCCTCCTGCAACCGGAATAATTGAAACAATGGCCGATAATGAAAATATCATTTCATTCCCCAATCCTTTTAAAAACGAATTGAAATATGTGTTTAATCTCCCCGTAAATAATACATTCACCGTGGAAATTTATTCAACCTTAGGTCAAAAAATATTTGAAACAACTGGCAAAAGTTCAGGAATAAATCACAACGAAATCAACACGCAAGCTTTTTCCAACGGATTGTATTATATTGTAGTCTCAAGCAATGGTATTCGTAAATATTCACAAACTATTTTGAAAGAATAATCAATAATTTCATACCTTTAAGGACATCATTTCAAGGCAAAGAGCTACGAAATGATGTCCTTTTCGTTTTGTTACTACCAAGAATTAGGTATATAAAATTACCCAACACGAGCGATGCGCAAAAGCTCTTTTTCATCGGATATTTGTATCATACAAAAACGAAATAGAAATTAATACAAAAAATAGAAACCATGTCAAAGATTGCAAAAAACCTTACAGAACTAATTGGTAATACACCATTATTAGAATTATCAAACTTCAACAAAAACAACGGAGCCGAAGGAATCGTAATCGCAAAGCTCGAGTATTTCAACCCTGCAGGAAGCGTGAAAGATCGTATCGGTTTTGCTATGATTGAAGATGCTGAAAAACGTGGTCTAATTAACAAAGATACCGTAATCATTGAACCAACATCGGGAAATACGGGTATTGCACTTGCATTTGTTGCTGCTGCGAAAGGATACAAACTGATCCTTACAATGCCTGAAACAATGAGCGTTGAACGCAGAAACTTATTAAAAGCTCTAGGTGCTGAAATCATATTAACTCCTGGTCCAGGTGGAATGGGTGAAGCAATACGTACAGCTGAAAATCTAGTAAAACAAACACCGAATTCAATATTATTACAACAGTTCAAAAACCCAGCAAATGCAGAAATTCATCGCACAACAACGGCCGAAGAAATTTGGAAAGATACCGATGGCGAAGTTGATATTTTCGTTTCGGGAGTTGGAACTGGTGGAACAATTACCGGAGTTGGCGAAGTGTTAAAAGCAAGAAATCCAAAGATTCAAATTATAGCCGTAGAGCCAAACGATTCACCAGTTCTTTCGGGTGGAAGTCCTGCTCCTCACAAAATTCAAGGTATAGGCGCTGGTTTCGTACCTGATGTTTTGAATACAAAAATATATGATGAAATCTTCAAAGTGAAAAACGAAGATGCATTCCTTACCGGACAAGCTTTAGCAAAAACCGAAGGATTAATTGTAGGTATTTCATCGGGAGCTGCTGCGTTTGCTGCATTACAAATAGCAAAACGTCCTGAAAATAAAGGAAAGAAAATAGTTGTTTTACTTCCCGATACTGGCGAACGCTATTTAACAACCTTACTTTACAGCTACGAAGCCGAAGTAAAATAAAAAAATCCACAATAATGTTTTTACATTTGCGGGAACAATTATTAATCAGAACCCAACCCAGCCAGCGTTTTGAACGCTGGTAGGGATTTACCTAAATAACTAATTACAAATGAAATTTGCAACCAAAGCTGTCGTAGTAGGACAAGAACCAGAATCGGCACATCATTCGGCAATAACTCCCATATACCAAACCTCAACTTTCGTTCGCGAAGAGTTTGGAACGCCTCAATCGCATGAATATTCAAGAATAAGCAACCCGACCCGTTCGGCTTTAGAAAAATGCGTTGCATCGTTAGAGGAAGGCAACTATGGTTTATCGTTTGCCAGTGGAGTCGCTGCCGAACATGCGGTTGTTTCGATGCTTCGTCCAGGCGAACATGTTATTGCTCCCGAAGATATGTACGGTGGAACCTATCGATTATTTACACAGGTATTGGAACCAATGGGCGTAAAGTTTTCGTTTATCGATGCATCGAACCATGCAGAAATTGAAGCTTCAATCACGCCAACAACTAAAATGATTTGGTTGGAAACGCCAACAAACCCTTTGCTTAAAATATTCGATATAAAAGCTATTTCACAAATTGCAAAAAAACATAATCTTCTTTTAGTTGTCGACAATACCTTTGCAACACCCTATTTCCAAAAACCGTTGTTACTTGGCGCCGACATTGTTGTGCATAGCACCACGAAATACATCAACGGACATAGTGATGTTATTGGTGGAATAGTAATCGTAAACGACGAAAAATTATATAATTTCATTGGCATGTATCAAAAATCGGTTGGAGCAGTTGCTGGTCCTTTCGATGCATGGTTAACCTTACGTGGCGTTAAAACATTAGCTCTTAGGATGCGTCAACACGAAACAAATGCATGGGCTATTGCAAACTTTTTAAAAGGTCATCCAAAGGTTGAAGAATTATTCTTCCCAGGATTTACCGATCATCCAAATCATCACATAGCAAAAGAACAAATGACAGGTTTCGGCGGTGTTGTTTCGTTTAAAATAAAAGGCGGATATGCCGAAGTAAAAGAATTCTTTGGCAAACTTAAAATATTTCATTTAGCCGATAGTCTTGGCGGTGTAGAATCGTTAGTAAATTATTCTACAGAAATGACACATGGTTCTTTTCCCATTGAACTTAAAAAGAAACTTGGCATTAGTGAAAATCTTATTCGTATTTCTACAGGAATAGAAGATGCCGAAGATTTAGTGGAAGATATTAGACAGGCACTCGAATAATTTGAAAAGTAATTGCTTTTTAAAATTTATTGCAAAAAAGAAAGTCCCGATTATATAAAATAACCGGGACTTTCTTTTTATTTCCTTAAAATAGTCTCCATTGTCTTACCTTTAGCCAATTCATCAATTAATTTATCTAAATATCGAATCTTTTGCATAAGCCCATCTTGTATTTCTTCAACACGATAACCACAAATTAGACCCTTAATTTTCGAAACATTTGGATTAATTTGAGGGGCTTCAGCGAAAAAGGTTTCGAAGTCATTTTCATTATCAATTTGTTGTTGTAATGCTTGATCATCAAATCCTGTTAACCAAAAAATAATTTCATTTACTTCTGCTTTAGACCGTCCTTTTTTCTCAGCTTTTTGAACATAAAGCGGATAAACACATGCAAAGGGAGTTTTAAATATTCTTAAATTATTCATACTATTATTCGTTATTTGTCAATTTTATTATTTTAGGTCGTTCCTTCGACTAATAAAAGCAAACCAATTGCTTCCGTTTGATAAACGTAGTTTTCTATGTATTTTATTTTTTCAATTGATTTAATAGTTCATTTATTCGTTCCCATTCAGTTATATCTACATCCAACCATCGAAGTGCCGCTTTAACCGTACTGAAAATTTCAACTGTAACTAACGCTTCTGGATGTTGGTACATTTGCATTAAAACAGATGTTGCAACCTGTTTAGGTAATGATGTTAATAGTGCTGTTTTCCTTTTTTTAATAAATTTTTGACTTAACGAGAAATATTTAGCATTTTCGTTTAAAAGTGCTTCAATTCTAAAATTAGTTTCTCTGTCATCAGCTAGAACATTAAACGAATCACTCCAATCCGAATCAGAGGCTTCTTGATTTTTCAACTCTAAAATCTCATCAAAACTATACTCTCCAGTCCAATGTTCAACAATCAGTTTTAATTCGGGAAGTATTAAATATTTAAACCTCTTCACTTTATCCATAACTCCAATACTTATACAATCTATTGTAAAAGTATCAAAATATTTTATTAAAACGGTCTATTCGCTAAGTACTATATATTGTATAGCTACAACTATACTCGTTTCGTTTATTTCTTTAGTAGTGAGAAGGGGGTTTAGACTGCTTTCGGTCATTTATATACAACGTTTTTCTATTTCTATGACTCGTTCGTTGATTTCTTTAGCTCGTTTGTGAAATAAAATAGTGCATTTGCTTTCTACTATACTTTGTTCGGCTACATCTATACTCGTTTCGTTTATTTCTTTAATAGTGAAAAGTATTTTTAGACTGCTAATACATGTCTCAACAAATCAAAAGCATCATTACATGCTCGTGTAATAAACCTCACTCTATCGTTTCCATATTTAAACTTTTTGGAAACAGTTCCGTTTGGTCCACTTACAGCAATCCAAACGGTTCCAACAGGTTTTTCATCTGAGCCACCATCGGGACCAGCTATACCAGTTGTTGCTATAGAATAATCAGAGTTCAATGCTTTTCGAACTCCTTCGGCCATTGCTCTAACTACTGGTTCGCTAACAGCTCCATTCTCAATTAACATTTGGCGAGGTACGCCTAAAAGATTTTCCTTAACCTCGTTTGCATAAGCAGTTACCGAACCTTTAAAAAAGGCAGAACTTCCACTATTGAGTGTAATACTATGTGCAATAAAACCACCAGTACAACTTTCGGCAATGGCTAGAGTTTTATTCTTTTCTTTTAAAAGTCGTCCAATGATTGTCGCAAAACTTTCGTCTTCAAAAGCAAAAATATTATTAGGAATAACATTCGTTAATGCTTTAATATGCAAATCGGCTTGATCATTTAATGCTTGATCATCAATACCATTTACCATTAATCGAAGTTTAACCATTCCAGGCGAAGGTAAATATGCTAATGATGTATTTTCGGGTAAAGCATCTTCCCAGTCACTTATTGTTTCAGCTAATTTCGATTCCGAAATACCAGTGGTTAAAACATTTCGCACAACAATAACAGGAGTTTTAAAGAATGATGCAATCTTTGGTAAAATGGTTTCACTCATCATTTGCTCCATTTCGAAAGGAACGCCCGGCATCGAAATAAGCACTCGCCCATCCTTTTCGAACCACATTCCCGATGCTGTTCCATTATTATTAGGAATATATGTACATAATTCGGGTTGCAATGCTTGTCCTTTATTGCTTTCATTCATTTGTCCGCCTCGTTCAAAGACGAAACGCTCAATCAAGGCATAAGCCTCAAGGTTTAAAACAAGTTTCGTATCGAAATATTCGCACAAAACGGTTTTGGTAATATCATCTTTTGTAGGTCCTAAACCACCTGTTACCAACACCAGTTGTGATCGGTGTAACGCTTCATCAAACGACTGAATGATATGTTTTTTATCATCTCGAACAGCAGTTTTTTGATAAACAGTAAAACCAAGTTTCGTTAGTTCACGACCTATCCAAGCTGAATTTGTATCAACGGTTTGTCCGATGAGAAGTTCATCGCCTATGGTTATTATTTCTGCGTTCATTTATTCAATTATCAATATTCAAATATAAACATTAGATTCAAACAATATTAGAGACTCATCTTTATTCGGAATACTCTCATGAGAATCTATTTTTAAAAAATTTGATAAGAAAGGTTAAACCTTACGTTTCGACTCCGCTCAACGTCCGAAACGGGTCACTGAGCGGAGTCGAAGTGACAAACATTACCAAACTAGATAATAAAAAATGTATGTCTTATCGCTCTATGCTTTAGTCGTAGCGAACTCTTTTTATTCAATTATTAATCTAGGAATTACCTTTATTCCCCAATTATTTTCTTTCACCACTAATTTGCCAATTATATAACCACACAAAGCACCAGTCAAAACATCGCTTGCCCAATGTTTGTTATCATACATTCGCGAAAGACCGGTTCCAGTTGCAAGTGAATAAGCTATAATTGGAACCCAAACGGTTTCTTTATATTCTTCCGCAAAAACAGTTGCAATAGAAAAAGCAGTGGTTGTATGACCCGAAAAAAACGAAACATTTCCTTTTCCCATTCCCCATTTATGTGCATCGGAAGGTAAAATATAAGGTCGCTGACGCGATGCTGCATATTTTGCTATTTGGGTAAAGCTATTAGCAATTAAGAAAGACTTAGTTGCTTCCATTGCAACTTTTTTACTTTTCTGATTCTTCCAAATCACTCCTTGAGCATATATAAGAACAATTGCTGATAGAGGATAAATTCCACTACCAAAAGGTTCAAAAAGATATTTACTTGCCTTATCTAAAGAAGCATATTTATGCATTTGAGAAAAAGATTGTACCTTCTCATCATAAGTAGAAATAAGCAAATACATTGAACCACCATAAGCTGCTATCAAACTATATTTTTTAATCGATGGTTTTACAAATGGATACTCAAAAATATCTCGATAATCTTTAAAATATGAGCCAATATAATATTTATCTACTCTAGATCTGATTATTGAACTATCAGAGTTGGGTTGAGCTTTTAAGAGAAAACCAATAAAAACACATGAAACAACTAATAGAAATCTTAGCACTGTTAGGAATTGAATTTTTCTAACCATTACAGTTACAACTTTCCTCCCCACTCATAACCTCTTGATTCCACAATGGTTTTCACGTCATCAATCGAAACCGATTTTCCCGTAATCGTTGCCGTTTTAGCATTAAGATCTACCACAACAGATTCAACTCTTGCAACGGTACTTATACCTTTTTCAACATTTGCTTTACAGTGATTACAAGTCATTCCTTCAACTTTCACAGTAATTTTTTCCGAACTATCTAACGTAAAATTCATATCAGTTTTTTTAGAGTTAATATATGGTTTAATAAACGAATACAAAAGTAAGAAACCTAAACTAATAGACGTAAAATAAGAGAACCATTCGGGCATCCACGTTGAATGATGATGTTCGCCATGACATCCCGCAATTGTAAACCATTCACGTGGTAAAAAATAATCGATTATAAGTCCAAAGAAAATGGCACCAATAGAAATGGTCAATATATATATGATTAAGGTTTTACGACCGAGAACTTTCCCAAGAACAGCAATGGTTGCAGCATTCGTTGCGGGTCCTGCCATTAAAAGCACCAAAGCTGCTCCGGGCGATAATCCTTTTGCCATCAGAGCTACAGCAACGGGAACAGAACCGGTTGCACAAATATATAAAGGAACTGACACAAGTAAAACCAGCAACATACTTAAAAACGAATTATGTAAATATTGTGTAAAAAAATCATCGGGAACAATTACAGAAATCAATGTGGCAATTAAAAGTCCGATAACTAACCATTTGGCAATATCTTCTAAAAACTCAACAAATGCATAGCGAAACAATTCTACAAGTTTTGATTTTTTCTTTCCTGAATGACAATCATCAGTACAAAATTCATCAGTTAATTCAATAGGTTTACTGGCATCGTAATGTTGTTTATCAAATTTATTTGTAACGAATCCTCCAAAAACTCCGGTAATAAACGCAATTATTGGTCGCAACAGAGCAAATGGTAAACTCATCATCGACCATGTAACAGCAATCGAATCTACTCCAGTTTGTGGAGTAGAAATAAGAAACGAAACCGTTGCTCCTTTCGAAGCTCCTTCTTTATAAAATGCAACTCCAGTTGGAATAACACCACAAGAGCATAATGGAAGTGGCACTCCAACTAATGCGGCATAAAGTGCAGACTTTAAATTGGGTTTTCCTAAATATTTTATAGTATGTTTTTTCTCAAAAAACACATGCAATACTCCTGCTAAAAATAAACCCAAAAGTAAATATGGAGACATTTCGTTCGATAGTCGAACAAACTCTTGTAAATATTTTAATATATAGTCCAACACGGTATAATTTAATGATTTTAAAAACTGAATTTGTTATTTATCTAATTTTTTAATTTTCTTTTTCATATATCGATCAAAAGCTACTGTATTTTTCCCCAGTTGATCATGCAATGAAATGAGTAACTCGTTTTTAAGATCAGGTTCTTTTTTAATAATTTTCATTAAACAATTGATTGCATAATATTTGACGGCTACTGCTTCAATTCCATTCAATTTTTCGAAACAATTATTAATTACCAATCCCAAAAGATCATCAGCTATTTCATACGGTAAAAATGCTTCTGTTACTTTTATAAATGCCCGTTTAACGCCATCGTTTTTGCTAGTAGTCGATATTTTGACTATAAAATCTAATCTTTCAGCAATATAACCTTTATTCCTTTGTGCAGAAAACTCTACGACACGCGCAGCTCGCATATTAATTGGATATTTTTCAGTAACTGCCAATTGAATTACTTCCTCCAAACGATTTTCATTAGTCCCAATGTATTCAGCTGCAATATCAATTATTGCTCTTGAACTATCTGTTTTAATGATATCGAAAATAGAAGAATAATCCACGTTATAAATTTGCATCGAAAGTAATCAAAATACATCCGTTCTATCACACAAAGATAAAAATATAAAACCTCGTTTTTCTTAGAAAAATAACTAAATATTTGAGGTCAAAATTCATTGCTATATTTATATATTTATGATACATTTGTTGTGTATATAACGATTTAAATATATAATACTGAAAATCAATGAATTTCATCCAAAAAATGTGGTTAAAAGCATACGAAAAACAAATGCGAATCGTATTGCCCGAAGGAAATGAACCTCGAACACTCCAAGCAGCCGATGAAGCTATCGAACATAATCTAGCTGAGATCATTCTTCTAGGCAATCCAATAGCAATAAAAGAGTCTATTGAAAGAATGGGATTAAAAAATGTAAGAGAAAAAGCTACCATTATTGATCCTGAAAATCATCCAAAACTAGAAGAATATGCTAATTTAATTTTCGAATTACGGAAACATAAAGGTGTTACTATTGAAAAGGCATTTACACTTGTCAAAAACCCACTGTATTTAGGTGTTATAATGATTAAGGCAGGCGATGCTGATGGTGAAGTTGCTGGTGCTATCAATAAAACTGATGATGTAATACGTCCCGCCTTTCAAATTGTAAAAACATTCCCTGGCGTAAGTGTTGTATCGGGTGTGTTTGTAATGGTATTTAGAGATTTAGAATTTGGAGAAAATGGATTAATGCTATTTGCCGATTGTGGTGTAAACCCCGATCCTGATGAAAGAATGTTAGCTGAAATAGCCATATCAACGTCAGAAACAGCAAAAGGATTATTAGATTTTGAACCAAGAATTGCGATGTTAAGTTTCTCAACACATGGAAGTGCACAACATAGTGTGGTAGATAAAGTAGCAAATGCTGTACGCCGAACCAAAGAAATGCGTCCAGACTTACTTATTGATGGCGAAATTCAACTCGATGCAGCTATTGTTCCCGAAGTAGCAGCAATAAAATGTCCAAACAGCCCTTTAGCTGGAAAAGCAAATATCCTTATTTTTCCGTCACTCGAAGCAGGAAATATTGGGTATAAATTAGTTCAACGATTTGCACATGCCGATGCTTATGGCCCAATTTTACAAGGATTAGCTGCTCCTATTAATGATTTATCGAGAGGTTGTTCCTCAAAAGATATTGTCAATGTCATTGCAATTACAGCTTGTCAAGCATTACATTCAAAATTAACAAAAGAATAAACAAAGAAGACCTGCAACAATGCAGGTTTTTCTTTTTAAAAAATATCATTATGAAAATTTTAGTCTTAAACTGCGGAAGTTCTTCAATAAAATATCAACTACTGGAAATGACCGATGAACAAGTACTAGCATCGGGTTCACTCGATAGAATTGGTCAACCCGAAGGTGAATTCAAATACAGTTCCATTTCACAAGAAAAAAAGGCTGTAAAAGTTTCAATTTCTGATTGTGAACAAGGTTTAGATTTGATACTTTCTTATCTCATAAATCCTAAAGATGGAGTTGTTAAAGATAAAGATGAAATTGCAGCAGTTGGCCATCGAATTGTTCATGGAGCAGAAGCATTTTCTAAAAGCGTTATTATAAACGATGAAGTATTGAAATCGGTTGAAGAATGCAGCTCATTGGCCCCATTACACAATCCAGCTAATTTAAAGGGAATAAATGCTGCCCAAAAGTTTTTACCAAATGCTATCCAGTGCGGCACATTTGATACTGCTTTCCATCAAACAATTCCACAATACAGCTATTTATACCCTATTCCCTATTCTTATTATGATAAATATAAAATACGTAGATATGGATTTCATGGAACTAGCCATAAATACATTTCACAGATCGCTGCCGAGAAACTAGGATTCGAGTATACTAATTGTAAAATAATTACCTGTCACCTTGGAAATGGAGCTTCTATTACAGCCATCGAAAATGGCAAATCGATTGACACATCAATGGGATTTACTCCACTTGAAGGTCTAATGATGGGAACAAGAAGTGGCAATTTTGATGTCGGTGCTATGCTTTATATTATGCGCAAAGAAGCGAACCCTGGCGAAAAAATTGAAGCTATATTAAATCGTTCTGACGATCTTTTAAATAAGCATAGCGGAATGTTAGGTGTTTGTGGCTATTCAGATATGAGAGATGCTTTAACACATGCCGAAGAAGGAGATGAAAAATGTAAACTTGCTCTCGATATGTATGCCTACAGAGTGAAAAAATATATTGGATCATATACAGCAGCAATGGGTGGGGTCGATATTATTGTATTCTCGGGAGGAATTGGAGAAAACAATGTAAAAATTCGTGAAAAGATATGTTCCGATTTAGAGTTTATGGGTATAATTTTAAATACTGATTTAAATGAAAAAGTCAGAGGAGAATTGCAAGAGATTTCGTCTCACGATTCAAAGGTAAAAGTTATTATCGTTCCAACTAACGAAGAATTAGTGATTGCTCGTGAAACACTTTCTCTTGTTCTTGGGAAACTTAAAGATCGTTAGTAACAATCCATCTATTTTACAAAACAAAGCCTCGAATGATGTAAAATTTGAGGCTTTATTTTGTAAAATGATCTCAAAAAAAAAGGAGTCCCACAAAATGCGAAACTCCTAATATCTTATATCTTATACCTAAACTCTAATATCTATTTCGGTAACTTAGCTACAATAGCTTGATATTCGGTTCTAAAATAATCGCCAACTGGACTGCCTAAAGCTTTATAATGACCAGCAACTCTACTAATTCTATTAGCATCGAGTGGATGCGTTTGTAACCATTCAGGAGTTAAATTAACAGCTTGTGAAGAATCCATGCGTTTAAAGAAATCGGTTAGAGCATCAATTTGATAATTCTTACGCGACTTTATTGAATGTAAAAACTCAACCGACATACTATCTGCATCATATTCATCACTTCGACTCCAAGCTAAACCTGCTGCACCAGTTGCCATTTGTTTTGCCATACCTTTAAGACCTGTTGAATCATTTCCTAACGCAATATTTGTCAATACTTTAAAACCATAAGTCTTTGTCATTTGTTCGGTAGAATGACGTCTATCGGCATGTGTCACTTCGTGAGCTAAAATCCCTGCTAATTCGGCACCCGATTTTACATATTTCATTAATCCAGTATAGACATAAATTTTTCCTCCTGGTGCCGCAAATGCATTAAGAATCGGTTTATCGATAATAGTTACTCTCCAATTAAAATCATCTTTATGAAAAATTAAACTCGACGAAAGAATATCATCTCGCATTTCGTACACATATTTATATACAGCAGCATTTGTTGCTGAATCTAATAACGGATATTCCGTTTTGTTTGTTCTTATTTCTTGATCGAGTTGAGCACCTAATTGTTTATCTTGAGCAAGAGTAAAGATATTTAGCTTTTTGTCTTTTGTACAACTATATCCGATCAAAACAGTAATTGAGATAGAGAGTAGAATTCTTTTCATATGAATATTTTAAATTATTTACAAATATAACACATCATTCGACAATTAAATCGAACTATCCTTTCAAAAACATTTTGAACGAAACGTTTTTTTTCATAATATTGCAGAAAATAAAAATGCAAAGAATTAACACATACCATCATTGTCATTCACACCATCAATAGGTTTGAAACAAGCAGGTTATGTATACAAATATTGTAGGCTTGCTGTTTCGGCAGGCCTTTTTTTTTGAAAGTAAAAAGTAAATATATAATATTATTATAATGGAAGAAACAGTTGTAAGACTAGGTATCCAAAAAAGTGGACGCCTTAGCGAAAAAACCATCGAATTGCTAAAAGCTTGCGGTATTAAATTCGTTACCGGTAGTTTAAAAACACGTTCATTCAATTTCCCTATCGAAATCCTGTTCCTTCGCGATGACGATATTCCCGGTTATGTTGCCGATGGAGTTGCTGATTTTGGAATCCTTGGAATGAACGAAATTGATGAACAAGCAAAACCTATAGATATTGTTAAAAATCTTGGTTTCTCAAAATGTCGTTTATCATTAGCTGTTCCAAATACATTCAACTATACTTCGGCAAAATCGCTCGAAGGCAAACGTATTGCAACATCATATCCACGCATTCTTCGCAATTATCTTGACAAACAAGGTGTAAATGCTGACATTCACGAAATTTCTGGTTCGGTAGAAATTGCTCCAACAATTGGTTTAGCAGATGCAATTTGTGATATTGTTAGTACAGGTGGAACTCTTTTAAGCAATGGATTAAAAGAAGTAGAAAAAATCTACGAAAGTGAAGCTGCACTTATCGTTAATCGTGACATAACACCAGAAAAAAAACAAATTCTTGAGCGTTTATTGTTAAGAATCGAAGCTGTTCAAAAAGCTAAGAACAATAAATATATAATGCTAAATGCACCAAATGCTAAACTTGATTTAATTATTGGTTTACTTCCTGGTATTAAAAGTCCAACCATAGTTCCATTAAAAATGGAAGGATGGAGCTCGATTCATTCGGTAGTTAATGAAGACGATTTTTGGGAAATTATCGAAAAAGTTAAAAATGCAGGTGCAGAAGGAATTCTTGTTTGCCCAATAGAACAAATGGTTTCGTAATAAGTATAAATTATTAGTTATAAATTATGAATTTATAGTCTAAATTCAACTAGTAACTAATAACGATGTAACTTGTAATTGATTTTAATATGGAAATTATCTATTCGCCCGATTCTTCACAATGGAAACGATTGCTGTCACGACCTGTGTTCGAAAACACAGCTTTAGAAGCAACCGTTCAGGCTGTGTTGAACGATGTTAAAGCAAATGGGGATTCTGCGGTCCTAAGGTATTCGCAAAAATTCGATAATCCTTCAATTAGCAATTTTGAAGTAAGCAAAAGTGAGTTAGATGCAGCAGAAAACCAAATAAGTTCTGAACTTAAAAATGCGATAGAAATAGCAAAAAATAATATCACTGCTTTCCACAGTAAACAAGCCGAAAATGCAAGTCCTCTGGAAACAATGCCAGGAGTAAAATGTTGGCGCAAAAGTGTGGGAATTCAACGTGTTGGTTTGTATATTCCTGGAGGCACTGCTCCACTCTTTTCAACAATTTTGATGCTTGCTATTCCTGCAAAAATTGCAGGTTGCAAAGAAATTATTCTTTGTACTCCTCAAAAAGAAGGGCAAGAAATTCACCCAGCAATTTTGTATTCTGCAAAATTAGTTGGCGTAGATAAAATTTATAAAATTGGCGGATCGCAAGCTATTGCAGCAATGGCTTATGGAACAGAAACAATACCAAAAGTATCGAAAATATTCGGTCCAGGAAATCAATTTGTAACAATGGCAAAAATGCTTATTGCGAAAGAAGGTATTGCAATCGACATGCCAGCAGGTCCATCGGAAGTGATGGTTGTTGCTGACGAAACAGCTATTCCTGCATTTGTTGCTTCCGATTTACTTTCGCAATGTGAGCATGGTGCCGATAGTCAAGCTATTTTACTTTCGACACATAAACCATTACTAGAGGAAGTGAAAGCAGAAATTGAGAAACAATTAGCTAAACTTCCAAGAAAAGTACTTGCCGCCAAATCACTAGAATTTAGTAAATTGATTTATGTCGACAATCAATCAGATTTAGTTGATCTGATTAATGAATATGCACCTGAACATTTAATACTTTCTGTTAAAAACTACAATGAATTAGGCGAAAAAGTTATAAATGTTGGATCTGTTTTTCTAGGAAATTATTCACCGGAATCTGCTGGCGACTATGCTTCGGGAACAAATCACACATTGCCAACAAATGGTTATGCAAAAGCATATAGTGGCGTTTCGCTCGATAGTTTTGTTCGTAAAATTACCTTTCAAGAAATAACAAAAGAAGGTTTACACAACATCGGACACGCAATAGAAATAATGGCAGAAGCCGAAATGTTAGATGCACATAAAAATGCTGTGACTATCAGACTTCAGCTATAAAGAAAACACAAACCCTTCAAAAAGCTCAGGGAAACATACGAGTTTAAAAAAATGTAGTTCAATTGTCATGCTGAGCCTGTCGAAGCATCTGTAAATCAGGAAATAAAAGACTTATGAAACGCCAATTTGATATAAACACCATCTTACGCGAAAACATAAAACGCATTAAACCATATTCATCGGCTCGCGATGAATTTACCGGTGAAGCTAATGTATTTCTCGATGCAAACGAAAACCCACTGGGTTCGGTTGGAGGAACAAGTAACAATCGTTATCCCGATCCTTATCAAAGAGAATTAAAAGCTGTAATATCAAAGATAAAAGGCATTTCTCCTGAACATATTTTCCTCGGAAATGGAAGTGATGAAGCTATCGATTTATTATTCAAATCGTTTTGCCGTCCTGGAATTGATGCTGCAATTCAAATTTCGCCATCGTATGGTATGTATAAGGTTAGTGCCGATGTTAATGAAGTTACAATTCATGAGCTTAGCCTTGATGACAATTTTCAACCCATTCCTGAAACATTAATCAATCATGGTTTTGAAAATGTTAAAATTCTCTTTTTATGCTCGCCCAATAATCCAACAGGAAATTTGCTCGACCGTAAAATACTATACGAATTACTTGACAAATTTGATGGAATGGTTGTGATTGACGAAGCATACATCGATTTTTCAAATGAAACAAGTTGGATATCGGAGCTCGAAAATTATCCTAATTTGGTTGTTTTGCAAACCCTCTCGAAAGCTTGGGGATTGGCAAATCTCCGCATTGGAATGTTATTTGCTTCAACGGCATTAATTCAGATTCTGAACAAAATCAAACTGCCTTATAATATCAGCGGATTAGCTCAAGACTATGCTTTAAGTGCATTATCAAAACTTGAAGATAAATCGGCAATGGTTTCTGAAATACTATCACAAAGAAGCTTTTTGTTACAAGCATTAAAATCGATTCCATGTGTAACGCATATATACCCAACGGATGCAAATTTCGTTTTGGTTAAAACCACAAACCCTGATGCAATCTACAATCATTTAACCAACAGAAAAATTGTCGTTCGCAACCGCAATCGTATTCATTTATGCGAAGGAAGCTTACGCTTGACAATCGGAACAAAAGACGAAAACATAGCATTATTAAATGCCCTAAGAACATATACAGCGTAATCGCTTCCATAAAATCATAAAAAGAGCGAACACTTCGAAGAGAAATGTTCGCTCTTTTTATTTATTGAATAACTAAAAAATAATTAATCAGATATTTACAGTATCTTTGCTTTAAATATCTATTTTCTGAATCTCTATCCCATCACATTCACAACATAGCTATTTTATACATATTTTATTAACTAATACTGTAACTTAAAATGGCTAAATCGCAGGAAACCTGGAATAAAAAAGAAGTAAGAACCAACAAGGAAAAGAAAAGAAAAGAAAAAGACAAAAAGAAAATTGAACGTCGCGAAAACGAAAAAGGCGGTTCAAGTTTGGATGATATGATTGCCTATGTTGATGAAAATGGTCAATTAACTTCTACTCCACCAGATCCTAAAAAAAGAATAGCTGTTGACATTGAAAGTATCGAAGTAAGTGTTCCAAAACATAAAGCAGCAGAACCTGAAGACTTAATCAGAAAAGGTGTTGTATCGTTTTTCGATGATGCAAAAGGCTATGGCTTCATTCAAGATAATGCAAACCAAGATCGTGTATTTATACATCGTAACGGTTTATTGGAAATGATAAAAGAAAAAGATAAAGTCGTTTTTGAAATCACAATTGGATTTAAAGGGAAGAACGCTATCAATGTAAAATTAGATAGATAATCCCAGCTTTATAAAAACAAAGAGCCGCAATTTTTGAAATTAAAATTGCGGCTCTTTGTTTTATTTTCTAAACGATTATATCAACTTACCATCAAGGGTAATTTTACCTTTTGATTGATCCATTTTAGTATATTCAAAGAAACCATTTTTCAGCTCTATCCATTTAACTTTTAGTATTTCACTTCCAGTTAAGTCAAAAACTGAACTTAGTTCGGAATAAGAACGAGCTTTGGCATAAATAATATGATCATAAAACTGAATTTCACGATATAATGGTTGAACTACAATTTTACCTGTTTTTGTACAAATACCATAAAAATTTTCTACAGTTTCATCGCCTTCTTTGTCAACCTGCACTTTGGTATAATGGAAGGAAATGAGTTCACCTTGTGTTTTTGTAATAACCATTTTATCGCACGAAACATTTGTAACCTGTGGACAAATTCTCATTCCAGAATAATCGTAAAAACAACATCCTTCTTTGGAATTCTCACTCGTAAAAGCCTGTAAAATGGTCGTATCGGGATCATCTTCATTACCTAAATAGCCAACAGTCGAATATTCTATGGGAACAATAATTTTACCTCGTTTATCAATAATCCCACTTTTACCATTTAAAGTTACCAATGCCCTGCCATGACTATATGCTTTTGCTAGATCATAAATAATTGGTACAACAATCCGATTGCCTTTATCAACATATCCAAACTTGTTGTTTTTAGCAACGATTGCCATTCCATCAAAATATCCTTGTTTCGTTTCAAATGGCAATTCTGGTTGAGCAAAAAGTTGAATTGAGAATCCTACTAGAAGTAAAAGAATGGTCTTTTTCATAGCACAAAATTTTAACAATTTATACAAGAAATAACACTTAAAAACCTAAATTATATTAACTTACAAAACAAATATAATACATAATTTCATATTACCAACAACTTACAAACAGTTTATTAACAAATTTTCATCGTAAAGACATAAAAAAAAACCGAAGTAACTTAACTCTTCGGTTTTTTTATTCTTTTTTTGAAAAATCTTTTAATCTTTTAAACAACGAATACTAAATCCATAACGCTTATAATAATAATGTCGAAATAAATCGGTTGAATTATAATTAACACAACGATACCAAGCATAAGTTGCATAATTTTCGGTACTCGACCACCACAAACCATAAAATCCTAAAGAACTATATGTTCCTTTATTGGTTCTACATCCACTTGATAAAGCTTTAAATCCACTTTCATTTGTATTTCCAAAAGCATTGGTCCAATTTGCAGCAATAGTATCTTTCATTTTTCCACCAGCAACAGTAGTTCCACCTAAATTTTCATCTAAAATAGTCCAATCAGCATCAGTAGGAACATGCCAACCATTAGGACAAATTTTTTGTGAATCATTTACCGCAAACCAATTATACAGTAAGCCATTTTTACGACCTATCAAAGTATCATTGCCATAAATTGTATATGCTCCAGAATTAAAAATTGCCCAACGACCACTATCTTTAACATAAGGAATTATTTTCCCATTTGTATAATGGGTTGTCTTCAAATTTTCGCCCATCCATTGTTGTTTTCCAATTATAATGATAGAATACACATTACTGTCTGCATCTTTTACAATTGTAGAGATTGGTTTATTTATTATTTTAGGTTTAGTTGTTCCTTTCTTAAAACTAAAAAAGAATAAAACAAGACTACATGAAAGTATGATTTTTAAACCAGTCTGTAAATGTTTCATATAAAATAATTATCAATAACCTAGAATACGAAATACTTAACGTAAAGATACAAATAGGATTTCAATTCAACAATAATTAATGATAGATATCATCGATTTTATCATATTTTCACATCATAAATGTCGATATTTAAAACATTAAATTATTTTAAAGTAGTGGAGCAACAACTCTGGCAAACGAACCCACAAGTTTTTTAATAAACGGCCGTTTTCTCCATAAATCGATAGTCACAATCTTAGAACTTAACAAATCATCTTCAAACTGACGTTTCAATTCAAATGCTAATGAATGATTGTATATAAAGGCATTAACCTCACTATTTTGTTCAAAACTCCGATAATCCATATTTGCACTCCCAATTGTACAAAGACATTCATCTACAATTATAACTTTAGAATGAATAACTCCTTTTTCATATAAGTAAACGTCTATTCCTTGCTCAACTAAATCTTCGATAAATGTTTGACTTGCAGCATTTACAAAAAACGAATCAGCTTTCTTTGGCATTATTATTTTAACCGTTACCCCGCTCTTTGCAGCAGTTTTTAGTGCAGTTAAAATACTTTCGTTGGGAATAAAGTACGGCGTTGATATTAACACTTCATCGCGTGCATTTGTTATCATGCTAAAATAAGCCTCCATCATACTTTCACTATCACTATCGGGACTACTTCCTAATATCCCCATAAAAACACCACTTCGTCCAGTTGAGGAAACATTAAATACTTTTGTATCAAGCTTAAGTAATTGTCCAGAAACAAAGTACCAACTCAAAAGGAATAGCATTTGAAGAGTATTAACAGCATCACCTTCAATTCGAAGATGAGTATCACGCCAAAATGTTTTTCCTGTTCCATTAATGTAATGATCGGCAACGTTCATTCCTCCTACGTAGCCAATATTACCATCGATAACAACGATTTTTCTATGATCACGATAATTTATTTTATTTGCAAAACGAGTAAGTAAAACTGGCATAAATTTAAAGACTTCAATTCCGGCATCTTGCATTTTTGCTAACATTTCGCGAGAAACACGACTTCCAACAGGATCAAATATTAATCGAACTTTAACTCTATTCTTCGATTTACGACAAAGAATATCAATGAATTGATTACCAATTTCATCATCATTAATCATATAATATTCAACATGAATATTTTGTTTTGCCTGTTCTAATTCTTTCAGTAATCGAGGAAATTTATTTTCTCCATTATGAAGTATTTCTACCGTATTATTATTTGTAAAAATGGAAAGTTCATTGGCAAATCCCAGAAATGCAATTTTGGCTTTTTCTTGCATCAAATCCTTATAAAATGCTTTGTTTTGCAGCAAGCGTTCGCGATGTTCCGATATCCACTCTTTCAATATTTTTTGTTCGAAAACCTTCTTCCTCGAAAACATTTTTTCTTTTCGATAGTTTACACCAAAATAGAAATAAATTACCAAACCAACTATTGGTAATAATGTTATTAATAAAAGATATGATTGTGTTTTGAGTGGATGTTTATTTTCTAAAAGTATTGTAAAAAACACTTTTATTACTATTGAATAATAAATAACAAGGAAAGCAGGATATAGAAATGGATGAATTTCAAACATATATCAATTTATTTCTGTCAAAGATAAAAAATACCATAAAAAAAGCACGCTATTACACGTGCTTTTCTTCGTAAATGTATCTCAAATTATTTTACTTCCCAAATATCACCTGCAGCGAACAGATCATCAACACTTTTAATTTTTGAATTTGCTTTAACATCAGTAATTTGTTGTTCTAATTCAGCATCGTAAGTAATATCATCAACAGCACGGATTACACCAATAGCTACAGGAAAATCTGGTGCTTTCATATTAATAAGCATTAAATGCAATGATGGATTAACCATTTTCGCATCATGAACCAATATCTCTTTTTCAGTAATTCCGTTTTCGCCAATAGTAACAACTTCAAGTTCTAAGCCACGCAACACCAATCCTTTATTTCTATTTTTACCAAATAGCATTGGTTGTCCTTGTTTAAGAATTACTTGACGATCGTCTTTTACATCTTTATCGGTTACCATTGCATGAGTACCTTGATTGAAAATCACACAATTTTGTAAAATTTCGACGATTGATGTTCCTTTAAATGAACCTGCTTCAACTAATATTTCGGTAGTAATGGCTAGATTATTATCAACCGAACGGGCAAAGAATTTACCTTTTGAACCAATAACTAATTCACCTGGATTAAATGGAATTTCAATTGTTCCTTGAGGTGATGTTTTCGTTATATGACCTTTCTTGGTTGTAGGAGAATATTGACCTTTTGTTAATCCGTAAATTTCGTTATTAAATAAAATGACATTAATATCGATATTCCGACGAACGGTATGTATAAAATGGTTTCCACCTATAGCTAAGGCGTCGCCATCACCTGTTATTTGCCAAACGTGTAACTTTGAATTTGCCAGTTTTACTCCCGATGCAATTGAAGATGCACGTCCATGAATTGTATGCATACCATATGTATTCATATAATACGGAAAACGCGATGAACATCCAATTCCCGAGACGATTACAATATCTTCGTGTTTATGGCCTAATTTAGGTAATGCATTTTGCAAACAATTTAAAATGGCATGATCGCCACAACCAGCACACCATTTAACTTCTAACCCACTTTTTAGGTCTTTTGCAGATAGTGTTAATGTGTCTTGTGATAATACGTCTGTCATGTTATATAGTATCTAAAATATTCGAAAATTCTTTTTTCAATTCCTCTTGAGTGAAAGGTAAACCCTGAATTTTATTATACTGCAAGTACTGAAATTGTTGCAATGTGAATCGTAAATAATTCACAAATTGACCAAGATTTAATTCACAAACAATAATCTTTTTGAATCGAGAAAATACTTCCGCAGTATTCTTTGGCAAAGGATTGATGTATGCAAATTGTGCTAACCCAACGTTATAACCTTCACCTTGCATTTTCCTTACAACGCTCAATAAATGGCCATAGGTACTTCCCCATCCAACAACTAAAAGATCGCCACTTTGTTCACCAACGACTTCTATATCGGGAATAGAATTAACTACTCGTTTCACTTTTTCATCACGAGTTTTTACCATTTTTTCATGATTTTTCGGATCATGCGAAGCAGCACCTGTTACATAATCCTTTTCAAGACCACCAATTCGATACATCATATCCTTTTGACCAGGAATAACCCAATTACGAGCTAATGAATCTTCAGCGCGCATAAATGGAGTATGATTTCCTGTTTTTTTTGCAACTCGTTTTGTTCTAATTTCAGGTAACTCAGAAACCTTTTTTATTTTCCATGGCTGAGATCCGTTTGCAATATAACCATCTGTCAATAATATTACAGGAGTCATATGTTCAAGTGCTAATTTAGCGGCCATGTATGCTGATTCAAAACAACCTGCTGAAGTTAAACCAGCCATAACAATACAGGGACAATCTCCATTTCGGCCATATAGAGCCTGCATTAAATCACTTTGTTCTGTTTTAGTCGGTAATCCCGTTGATGGTCCTCCTCGTTGTACATTAACAATTACTAATGGTAATTCCATCATTACGGCTAATCCAATAGCTTCCGATTTAAGGGATAAACCAGGACCAGACGTTGATGTTACAGCTAAATTACCAACAAAACTTGCTCCTATTGAAGTACATATACCAGCAATTTCATCTTCGCACTGTACAACATGTGCACCTAATGCTTTGTGTTTAGCAAGTTCTTGTAAAATATCTGATGCAGGAGTTATAGGATATGAACCTAAAAACAACTGTAATTGAGCTTTTTCAGCAGCTGCAAGTAATCCCCAAGCTGTGGCTTGATTGCCATTTACCGTTCTATAAAATCCTTTTTCAATATCAGCAGGAGGAACAATAACTCGCTCTATTGCATGAACATTTCCTGCAAAATTATATCCTCCACGTAAAACTTTTTTATTTGCAGCAGCAAAGCCCGCTTTTTCTTTAAATTTCTTCTCAAAATAGACTTCTGTAATTTCTATTGGACGATCGAACATATAATATGTAATACCTAAAGCAAACATATTTTTTGTTTTATGTATTGATTTATTATCAAGTCCTGAATCTTTAAGTATTTCGTGAGTTTGAGATGTTATTGGAGCAACAATAATTTGATAATCAGACAATGAACCATCTTCCAGTGGATTAGTAAGATAACCCGCTTTTGCTAAATCTTTTTCAGTAAAACTATCGATATCTACTATAATTGTTCCACCTTTTTTTAACCATTGTAAACTTATTTTCAATGCTGCTGGGTTCATAGCAACCAACACATCTGCATGATCACCCGGTGTATCTATTTTAGAATGGCCAAAATGAACTTGAAAACCAGAAACTCCTGAGACAGTTCCTTGGGGGGCTCTAATTTCTGAAGGGAAATCAGGAAATGTAGATATATTATTACCGTATAATGCTGATGCATCAGAAAATAGCATTCCTGCTAATTGCATCCCATCTCCAGAATCACCGGTAAAACGTATCGTAACTTTTTTTAGTTCTTTTACTATTGTATTTTTATTCATCTCTAACAACTAAAACCATTCAATATCAACAACTTACAAAACAAACAATAAATATTTTTCTAAATGCAAATATAGGTGAAATCCTCACGTAGAAAACAAAAAAAATAATATCCCATTATTTTTTACATCCAGACAAGAAACACCAACTTAATAACATATATTACAACACTTTAACTTATTATTGCTTTTGATAATTATTTTCACAAAGCTAATCTTCTCCATGCCTTAAGACATGTAACGCATCTCACATATTACGACTATCTATATTTTGTCATTTTCATATAATTACATTTTCATCTTTTAGCAAAACCTACGTTTGACTAAAAATCATTACATTTTAAGAATAACCCCTCCTCTTATTTAAAATGATTTTAAAATAAAAATAGGATACATTTTCACTAAATACATTAACTTAGATTTAGTCTATTTTAGTCGTATAATTGATATTACTAAAATAATCAAATATTTACATCAAATAAAAAAACAATTCGATTTCTATAATTGATTATTTTAATCATATTAAAGAATTTTATTACATTCGCATCTCACATTTCAAAAAAGAACGTTTTGCTTTAAAAGCGAAAATGCACAAAAAAGGATTGTACATGAAATAGCCATGAGCAACAAAAATAGCACAGCACGCGAAGTTGCTTCGACAAGTTCAACATGACATCAGTTGTTATTATTAAACTAACAAGCTCGATTGTCAACCAGAGTTCGTTAATATCATTGAATTCCAACTAATTACAAAACCGTAAAACACATGAACACATGAAAAAAGGTATTGAAAAACAAGCAATAAAAACTGATAAAAATTCAGACAGTAAAAAAAGCAATACAAGTACTTTCTCTACCATTGAAGATAGTAAAAATGGGATAAAATATTTTTCAATATTTGGTATTGCAACAATATTGTATTTAATTGCTGCCAAGCTTTTATTGAACGTATACAATCCCGACACGAACAAGGCTATAGCCTATGCAAAATCAGCATTATGTGTCGGAGGGTATGCACCAGAACCAATGGAAAAGACATTGTATTTTTTAGGGGTTTTCATCTTTATTGCAAGTTTTTTTATACTTATATTTTTATTCAATCGATTAAAAATTACGATAAGCAATAAAACACTAACATATCAATTTTGGATAATTCAAGGACTCTCAATTGTGGCAATTATTTTTCTCGGTGTTAAATGTTTTTCAATTCAAAACCCCTATTTCGAAAATATTCAAAATTCTCAAGATTTAATGAAATCGAATTGGGATTTTTATACTTCAAACACCTTTATACACGAAAACTTGACCACGTTTACGTTCATCATTTTTCCTATTTTACTCTTTCTATTTTTTAGAGGACACACAAATAATAACAAATCAATAGAAAAAATAAGTACTTATTCAACGTATCTGTTCTGTGGATTAATTATTGCAATTATCTTCTTTATTACTGCATTTTCCTTTCCATATACCTTTGAAAACAAATATGATTTAAATGCAATTTATTATTCGGTAATCCAAGTTTTTCATGGAGCTCCAATGCTCGTTGATGGCTTTACCAATACCTATGGTTTATATCCTCATTTTGTAATGCCAATTTTGAAAATTTTTGGATTAAGTATTCACAGCTTTACTATCATAATGGCAATACTATTATGTCTGTGTTTTGTTTTTCTTTTAAAAGTTTTAAATCAATTTATTGACAATAAATGGCTTGTTCTTTTTGGATTTTGTTCTGTATTTTTTAATAGTTACATGTTTTTTCGAATTGCGACGCCATATGACAATGCATTTTCAATGCATCCAATTCGATGGATTCCTCTTTTTTCTTTACTATTTTATGCTTCCATTTATTTAAATCACAAAATCAAAACCTTATATTATTCATCATTTGCAATATTTGCCTTATGTATTTTATGGAATCCAGAATCGGGTATAATATCATTTTTGAGTTTAATTGCGTTTTATTGTTTTTTAGATCTTAATCAGGAAAGTTTTATAAAAACGTTGGTTTCTTGGTTAAAAAATATTCTAACAGCAATCTCGGTTTTAATCATTACTTTTTTAGGCTATATAGTCGTTATAAAAGGAACATATGGAAATTATCCTGATTTACTAAAGATGTTCTCAACCATTCAAGTTTTTTCGTCTATCGGTATTGGGATGTTACCGATGCCAAAGAGTTTTCACCCATATATACTCATTCTTATTATTTATATTTTGGGATTACTTTTTTCAATAAATAACATTCTCACAAAACAAATAAATAACAAAACGGCATTTCTATTTTTAGTAACATGTTTAGGTGTTTTATTTTTCCCATATTATATCGGAAGAAGCCATAATTGGAATTTATTTGCGTGTAGCCCAATGGTATTTATTCTTTTAACAATTTTTGCCGATACTATTTTACATAAAATAAAAGAAAATAAAACGCTTATTCCAATTTTTGGTATTCTCCTTTTCTGCATTTCTTTTTCATTTTTTCAAACCGTTTACGATTACAAAAAGATCATTGAATTAGTTTCTGAAAACGACAATAAAACAAGTAATCGACTTGACAATGATAACATTAAATACAATGCTGAATATATTAAAGAGAAAACTCAAAAAGGTGAAAAAATCTTAATTTTATCAGCTGTTCATAAACAAGGTTTATATCACGAATTATCGAAGACGGCATCTGCCTTTAATCCTGGATTTATGGAATTATTTTTCAAAACAGATTACGACAGATTACTTTTAACAATGCAACAAAAAAATCTTAAAATTTTCTTTGAACCAAACTATTTTAGATTTACTGATTTGCAAATCTTTCCCATATTGGCTTCCGATTATCAATTTATTGAAAGCAAAGGCAATTTTTACTACTTCGAAAAAAGAAAAGAAGAGAAGAAGGAACTGCCAATCTTAACATCTGAGAAAAATGATATTTTACATATCATTCCAAACAACAATTTAAAAGAAAAAGTAGCGTATGCTCAAGGTAAAAAAGGTGGTATTTCTTTAGACAAACAATTTACCGTAGAAGTAATTATAAAACCTAAAAATATACCACAATCAGTTTATACACAATCGGCTACAGTATTCTCCAATACGATAAATAACACGGGGATGATATTACGTCAAAATGATACAATTCAAAATGCCTATATTTTTGGTTTTTCGAACCATGGTATTATTTGTAAGGCAGAAATGGGAAAATGGAATTATTTTGTTTTTGAAGTTGACAATGCAACAATTACAGGAATTATCAATGGTGGATTAGTAGGAACTGTTCCAACTGAAACAGCATATCAAAATACAAAAACGCCATTTTATTTAGGAAATCAATGTCTCAATCCAGGATTTTATTTTGGTGATATTAGAGAAATCCGTATTTCGAAAGGGAAACCAGACAATAAACAAGTAAGTGAAACCTGGGAAAAGATAAAAAGATTAGAATAAATCGTTGTAATACATATTGAGACGTAATGATTTTGTTGAATAAAATATTTTAGAATCGACAAATTTCATCTCATTATCAATTATCTTTGCACCACGTTTTTGAATACTACATTTCAAATGATAGAAAAAATATTTTACCTCGACACAGTTGACCCAATGATGTTTTTCGGGGTAAATAATTCCAATTTCACTATTATCAAAAATGCATTTCCAAAGCTTAAAATTATTGCAAGAGATACCGTTATTAAAGTAAATGGTGATGTTGCAGAAATACAAGCTTTCCAAGAAAAATTGCAAACCGTTATTTTATACGCCGAAAAATTCAATGCTCTTCCACCATCAACAGTAAGAGATGTAATGGACAATAAATCGATTGCTCCAAGCGGAACAACCGAAGAAGATTTTATTCTGTATGGTATAAATGGTCGCGTTATAAAAGCACGCACAAAAACCCAAAGATTATTGGTCGATGCAATACAAAAAAACGATCTCGTATTTGCTATTGGACCAGCTGGTAGTGGAAAAACGTATACGGCCGTAGCAATGGCAGTCAGAGCATTGAAATATAAAGAAGTAAAACGCATAATACTTTGTCGACCTGCAGTTGAGGCTGAAGAAAATTTAGGATTTTTACCCGGAGATATGCGCGAAAAACTAAATCCGTATCTACAACCATTGTACGATGCACTTCAAGACATGATTCCAGCAAAGAAATTGGAAGAAATGTACGAAGACAATATCATTCAAATTGCTCCCCTCGCCTACATGCGTGGACGCACTCTCGACAATGCATTCGTCATATTAGACGAAGCACAAAATGCTACACACAATCAATTAAAAATGTTCCTTACTCGAATGGGAGAACGAGCAAAATTTATTGTGACAGGCGATATTACACAAATTGACCTAAGCGACAAATCAAAATCGGGATTGGAAAAGAATCTTCCAATGTTATCGAAGATTAAAGGAATTTCGGTTTTACATTTCGATCAAAAAGATATAATCCGTCACCGGTTGGTGAAAGAAATAGTAGATATGTTTGAATCAATAACAGCTGTAAAAAAAGAATAAAATGAGTAAAGCGGTAGTTACAACAAAGTACCAATTCCCTGGACAAAAGAGCCTATACATAGGAAAAGTTCGCGATGTCTATGATATTGACAACAAATACATGGTTATGATTGTTAGCGATAGGATTTCGGCATTCGACGTAGTTCTTCCAAAAGGTATTCCATTTAAGGGACAAGTGTTAAATCAAATTGCAGCTAAATTTTTGGATGCAACATCTGATATTGTTCCTAACTGGAAAATAGCAACACCGGATCCAACAGTTACAATAGGCCATAAAGCAGAACCATTTGCCGTTGAGATGGTTATTCGCGGATATTTAACAGGGCATGCTTGGAGAGAATATAATTCGGGAAAACGAATACTATGCGGTGTTCCAATGCCAGAAGGAATGAAAGAAAATCAAAAGTTCGAAAAACCAATCATTACACCTACGACCAAAGCTCATGAAGGACATGACGAAGACATTTCACGTGAAGAAATCATTTCGCAAGATTTGGTTAGCAAAGAAGACTATGAACAATTAGAAAAATATACCCAAGCACTTTTCAAACGTGGAACAGAAATCGCTGCTCAAATGGGATTAATCCTCGTTGACACCAAATATGAATTTGGGAAAGTAAATGGTATAATCACCTTAATTGACGAAATTCATACTCCAGATTCTTCACGTTATTTCTATCTTGAAGGTTATCAAGATCGTTTGGACAGAAACGAAGATCAAAAACAATTATCAAAAGAGTTTGTTCGCCAATGGTTAATCGAAAATGGCTTTCAAGGAAAAGATGGACAACAAGTTCCAGAAATGACTGATACATATGTAAAACAAGTATCGGAACGATATATTGAATTATACGAAAATATCGTTGGCGAAAAATTTATCGCTGGTGATGCTAGTGATGTTGAAAAACGTATTGAAAAAAATGTGACTGAATATTTAAAAACATTGTAATATTCAAGTTAATACGAAATAAAAATGGCTGTCTCATTTATTTAAGACAGCCATTTTTGTTTTATAATCAAATGTGAAGTTATTCGTTTTTTATAGCTCCTTCAAAAAATTTAGGTTTGAATGTTAATTGAACCCAAGCCCAATTTTGATGGTCGAAAGCGTTTGGCGATTTTATCGTTTTAAGTGCATAAGATGGCATCATATAGCAATAACCAAAATCGAAAGCTACATCCGAATTAACTTTATAAGAAATTAATCCATCCACTTCTTGACCTAAATATTTTTTCATTTCAGTACCATTTACAACAGCTTTGTTTTGTGTATTTAACATGAAATAATTGACACCTACAGACCAAGCTTCAGTAATCTGATATTTCGTTTTCAAATATGAATTAAACATTCCAGCAGCCGAAGTCGTTGGTTTCACTAATTCCATTGTTCCTTGAAAACCACGAGTTGAACCTAAAAGTATATCAAATTGATGTTCTATTTTAGTATAATTAGCATCTTTATTTGTCATATCATTTCCTGACAATAAATCGAAACCAAGGGTTACTTCAAATGGCTTTTTTGTGTATTTTATTTGAGCGTTTACTAAATATGCATTCGTCAATTTAGCATTTGAACTTTGACCATTTTGGTAAAAACCAGATCCGGTAATTGCTATCTCATCATTTTTTAAGGTTATATAACCTCCCATCGTATTTTTAAAATAAGTGTGGTAAACCGCTCCTGGTTTTAACGCTCCTGAAAGAATACCTAGCAGTGTAATGTTAATATTTTTATTAAACTCTTTTTTGATTTCAGCAAAATTGAATGTTTTTAATCTCGGATTATCTTTTGTACTAATCATTGTAGAAGCAATTCGACCATCTTTTTGATTATTATATGATCCAAAAACTCTAATTTTCACAATACTGTCGTTATCGTAATGATACAGAACTCCATCAAGTGATTGACCAGCTTGTCCCCATCCACCACTAGTTAAAAGACGTTCATCTTCAATTAATAATGATTGACGACCAACTCGTAAAGCAGAATATTTACAAAGATTTAGTTCTGCCCAACTTTCAAAAATATTAGTAACGGAGCCAGTATCTGCAGCAGTAGCAGTTCTAAATGTAGAAGTATTTTTCGATTGTTCGCCCCAAATAGACACATTTTGAAGAGATACAAATGTTTTTATTTTATCTGATTTATATCCAACATTTAAACGAGTGCGTTGTGTAGCAATTTCATTTGGATTATCGGTTTTCTTATATAATTCTTTGTAACCAGCTCGAACCTCAGCTCGAGGACGAATTTCAGTTCCAATTGTTAATTGGGCAAAAACATTTGTTGCCAATAATGACGATGCGAAAATTGCACCTAAAAATAGATTACTTTTTCTCATAAGTATAATATTTAATTCAAGATTAATTAATTGTTAAGCGAATATACAATTTAGAAATAACAAAAACAATTGTTATAAATTACAACATTAATTTATAACAACGATTCTAAAATGCTTAAACATTACATTTCAACGAATTAAATCACCTAGATATTTCCTCCAAAATTCACAAATTTGCCATAAGTTCTTTTTGTCCATCGAGAGTTTCGACGAATTTTCACCATCATTCGACCCCATCGAAGTTGAGCCCAAGCACGTTCATGAAGATAATATAAACCTATTTTTGTAAAAACTTCAACACCTCCAATTGAAATAGCCATAACTAATTTATGTGTGATAAAATACGAAACAACCATTGTATCAATTGAGCCAACCATCCGCCAAGAAATTGCTTTAATAAGACTTTTAATCGGTCTATCACGAACAATCGTTTCTATTTCTTCGGGTTTACCAGCTATTTTTTTACGCTCAAGAACTGCCATATTCAACAATTTTAAAATACTATTAATTATAGCAAATGTATAGGATTACAAAAGGAGCAACAATACCGCTTTGTTGTTATATTATACATAAGTATGAATACTTACTTATAATCTCACTCTCGCAAAAAACTGGTATAAGAAAAAATACAAAAAAAGATTATTTTGTCAAATCAAAATATGCAACAATATTACGATGTCTTATTATCCAACGTTATATATCGTAATGAACACGATAAATATCATTCACATTTAAAAACAGTAAAATACATTATGCTATAATTTTGATTGCATTAAAAAACTAGACTTTAACTCCAGAATAATTATGAATATTACAACAAAACCTCATTACGGAATCAGAGCATTACTTGAAATAGCTAAAGCTCCAGAAGGTGAAGGTGTTCTACAGAAAGATATTGCTTTAAATCAGGAATTACCAAACAAATATCTTGATCATATTATTAGAGAATTAAAGGTTGCAAATTTAATTAGCAATCGCGGACGCAAAAAAAGTGGATATATTTTAAGCAAACCCGCAAGTGAAATAACCGTTTATGCAATATATAGAGCATTTGAACCAGAACTCTGTTTAGTTTCATGTGTTGATTGTAAATGCGAATGTACGAGGGCAATACTTCAATGTCCAACACAACCTCTTTGGCAAGAATTAAATAAACGAATGATCCAATTTATGCAAGTTGTATCTTTGCAAGATTTAATTGAGGGAAAAGATTTTTCATCAATTCGACTTCATGAAAATAATGAAACCGAAAAAGTAGAAGTACAAAAATTGGTTGAAGCATAAAAACAAAAGAGGCTAATTCAATATTGAATTAGCCTCTTTTGTTTTTGCATTTTTTATCTTATTTTACCATGATATTAATAATTTGTGTATCAGGTTTAAGAGTCACAAATTTATCGAAATCATAATCTACAATACCGAAAGCTCCTTTATAATCCCAAGCAGCATTTGCAATTTTATATTCTTTAAAAATCGAAATCATATCTTTATATATTACTAAACGTAAGTCTCTAGGAATTTCTTTATAGCATCCCCATTCGCCACAATATAGTTTTAGTCCTTTTTCTTTTGCCGTTTTTATTGCTGGCATCATTTCGTCAATCAATGCTTGACGGTTATATATTTTGTTGAATTTTTTAATTTGATTTAACGTTACGGTATCATTTTTATCTACATATTTTAAAATATCCTCGTCTTTAATACATTGACCTGGATACGAAACTGGCCCTTTATAACTTTTAAATTTGGTCCAACTTGCAAGGTGATGAGTTACCAAAAGCGGTTGATATACATGCATTGCTATAATGATGTTTGTATCACCTTTGGGGAATTTAAGAAGTGGAACCATTTCTGGCATTTGCCACATATTACCGCCGATTAAAACAGTTCTCGTTGGTTCAACCAAACGAATCGATTTCATCAATTTTGCAATAAGTGCATTCCACATTTCTGGATCGGGAGCAACTGGTTCGTTTAATAATTCATATGCAACTTTATCTTCAGGATATTTTTTAATGGTCGATTGCAAGTCTTTCCAAAGAGCAACAAATTTATTCTGAGCATTGGAATCGATCCATAGTGTGTTTGGGGCAGCACCTTTTTCGTTTTCTGCATTAAAGTAATGCGAACGTAATATATGAAAATCAATTACAACACGCATGTTATGTTTGAACGCCCAATTAACACATGAATCCATATATGCAAAAGCCGAATCGCGACGTTTTCCACTTTCGTCCCAAAGTTCTTTTTCGTCAAAAGGAAGACGAATATGATCGAATCCGCAACTGTCGAGGAAAGCAATATCCTTTTCTTGTATATATGTTGCTCGTGGTGAAAATCCATAAACTTGCGAAAGCCAATGACTAAGATTTATTCCTTTATTTATTTCGAAATGTTTGTGGCATTCTGAGTTTGCATTTTTCTTGCAAGTTGAATTGCAAGAAATAATGCCAAACATCAAAAAAGTTATAAGAATTACTGCTATTATTTTTTTCATGGTTTTTAGTATTTTAATAAATTATTTCGCAAAACTACTGCAACTAATTCCATCGAAAAAACATTTAAACATGAATTCTAATGCTATAAAACATTATTGGATTTAATTGAACAGAAAAACGTGTATCAAAGGTTTTCGTTTTGAATTTTTAGTTTATAGATAAATAGAGTCTGTATCAAAATGTCTATGGGATTAAAACATACTATTATTAATGCTAAACATCTTGAAAAATAAACTCATGAACACATGTTTCGTAAATGGTTATTAAGTAAATTTGAAATGAATACCAATTAAATTTAAGAAATATATACTTTACAATTTTAAGAAACGTTCTTAATCTATGTTACATCTAAAAATAAATATATGAAAACCAATCGTTTATTTTCGGTAATGATTGCTGCCATAGCACTTTCAGTATCAACATCGGCATTTGCTCAACAAGGGATGGGCAGACAAAACAGACAAAAATGTCTACCAGATGATCAAACAATGCGTCAGGAATGTAAAAATTATTGCCCAAGAGGACAAATGGAATTTGAGTTTTTGAAATTGACCGATGAACAAAAAGCCAAAATTAAAGATTTGAAACTTGCTCACACAAAAGAAACGATGAAGTTAAAAAGTAAAATGGGCGAACTTCATGCACATCTTCAAACACTTTCGACTGCCGATGTTGCCGATATGAAATCAATTAATGCAACCATCGACGAAATTACCCAAACACAAAATCTAATGATGAAATCGCGTGAAGGTTTTAAACAACAAGTGCGATCTCTTTTAACCGAAGAACAGCGAATTGAATTTGACCAAAAAGAAGGTCAGCAATTTCATCGCGATGGGATGAGAATGCAACAACGACCTGAAGGTAAAGACGAATAAAAACGGATAGTTCAAGTAGCAATATTTGAACTATTTTTATGATAACTTTTTACCTACCTTTGCCGCTCAAAATTAGAATAGAACAATGGCTTTTGAAAAAGAAATAAATCGTCGTCGCACCTTTGCAATTGTTAGTCATCCCGATGCTGGAAAGACAACCTTAACTGAAAAACTGTTATTATTTGGTGGAGCAATTCATATTGCTGGTGCAGTAAAATCGAATAAAATCAAGAAAACATCAACTTCCGATTTTATGGAAATTGAAAAACAACGTGGAATTTCGGTAGCGACTTCGGTTATGGGTTTCGATTATATGGATAGAAAAATTAATATCCTCGATACTCCCGGTCACAAAGATTTCGCTGAAGATACTTATAGAACATTAAGCGCCGTTGACAGTGCAATAATTGTCATAGATGCAGCAAAAGGAGTTGAGGAACAAACAGGAAAACTTTCGGATGTTTGTCGCATGCGCAACACACCTGTGATGATTTACATCAACAAAATGGATCGCGAAACCCTAGATCCATTTGACCTACTTGACGATATTGAACAAAAACTGAGAATTAAAGTACGTCCATTATCGTGGCCAATTGGAATGGGAAGTCGTTTCAAAGGTGTATACAATCTTTTCAACAAAAGCCTTAATCTTTTCGAACCTGATGTTCAAAAAGTGAAACCGCTTATTGCATTAAACGACATCAACAGCCCTGAACTTGAAGCTATGATTGGTCAAAGTGAAGCAGCAACGCTCCGCGCTGAAGTTGAAATGATAGAAGGAGTATATCATGATTTTGAAGTTGAAACATATTTAAAAGCTGAAATTGCACCCGTATTTTTCGGAAGTGCTTTATATAATTTTGGTGTAAAAGAACTACTCGACACTTTTGTAGAAATTGCTCCTACTCCAGGGAAATCGTTCACTGTAGATCGTGAAATTTCGCCTTACGAAGAAAAATTTACTGGCTTTGTATTTAAGATTCACGCCAATATGGATCCCAATCATCGGGACCGTATTGCCTTTGTGAAGGTTTGCAGTGGAAAATTTGAACGCAACACTAATTACCTTCATGTCGGTGAAAATAAACAATTAAAATTCTCGAATCCTACGGGATTCATGGGCGATAAAAAATCGGTTATCGACGAAGCGTATCCAGGTGATATTGTTGGTATTCACGACACTGGAAACTTTAAAATTGGCGATACATTGACCGAAGGTGAAAAATTAAAATTCACTGGAATTCCAAGTTTCTCACCCGAAATGTTCCGTTACATTGAAAATGCCGATCCTCTAAAATACAAACAATTAGCTAAAGGCGTTGATCAGTTAATGGACGAAGGTGTAGCTCAATTATTTACAAGCACCATGAATGGTCGTAAAATTATTGGTTGCGTAGGTCAGCTTCAATTTGAAGTTATCGAATACCGATTAAAACACGAGTACAATGCAACCTGCCGTTTCGATGCTATTCAAATGTATAAAGCTTGTTGGATTCAATCGGATAATAAAGCGGAACTCGATGATTTTAAAAAACGAAAATACATGAATATGGCTATCGATAAACATGGACGCGATGTATTTATGGCTGATTCAACCTATGCTTTACAGTTAGCACAAAGTAATTTCTCAAATATTAAGTTCTATTTCACGTCGGAGTTTTAAAACATGCTAGAAAATATAAAAGCACTCATTTTCGATATGGATGGTACCATGATTGCAAATAAAATATATCACGATGATGCTTGGATAGCATTTTGCAAAAAATACAGGCAAAATGCAAACATCGACGATTTTATTCATCGATATGCTGGAAAAACAAACGAAGTAATACTTGAAATGGTGTTTGATCGTCAATTAACAATAGAAGAATTTCGCAAGTTCGAAGATATAAAAGAATCGATGTATCGAGAAATGTATACTCCACATTTTAAACTCGTTTCTGGTTTAGTTGACCTGCTCGAGTTGGCAAAGCTAAAAGGTTTAAAATTAGCAATTGCAACATCGGCACCTCAAGTAAATGTCGATTTTGTATGTAATAACGGTAATATTGGAAAATATTTCGACACAACAATAAATTCCACTATGGTTACAGAAGGCAAACCTTCGCCAGAAGTGTTTTTAAAAGCTCCTAAAGCTCTTAATGTGCAACCAGCAGAATGTATCTGTTTTGAAGATTCAAGAGTTGGTATAACCGCATCGCTTGCAGCTGGAATGAGAACAGTAGGAATTGCAACGGAATTATCGGTTGAAACCTTACTTGGTATTGGAGCTCACGAGGCGTATAAGGATTTTACTATTTTTACAAGTTAAACATTTTAACAGCGTAGATTGGGCGCATCCTTAATGTAGCCCAAGTTTCATTTGTTACCAGACGAATATTTCAACTTAGGTTATTTTCCAAACAACATTTCTATAAATCATATGTTGCATAAAAAAAGCCCAATGTTACTTGGGCTTTCAGTGAAATTATTCAGCTATTCTCGTTTCTATAGGTTCAAAATGTCTTTCGGCATAAACATTCTTGTATGCAGGACGAATAATGCGTTTGGCATCGAAGTTTAATTCTTCAAGACGATGAGCACACCAACCAGCAATACGAGCCATTGCAAACAATGGAGTATAAATTTCTTGTGGTAAACCTATCATGTCGTAAACTAATCCTGAATAGAAATCGACATTGATACAAACAATTTTATTTACTTTCTCGCCTTTAAACTCCGCAAAAACGTCTGGAGCTATACGATCGATTCGTTCATATAATTGAAATTCTTTCGTTCTGCCTTTTTCAAGAGCTAATTCACGAGCCTTTTCACGAAGTAATTCTGCACGAGGATCACTAATGGTATATATTGCATGACCTAAACCATAAAATGTTCCAGATTTTGTAGATGATTCTTTTCTAAATATCTTTAAAAGATATTGTCTGATTTCTTCATCGCTTTCCCAATCAACAATATTATCTTTCAATTCACCCATTTGTTTGATAACCATGTGGTTTGCACCTCCATGTAATGGTCCTTTTAATGAACCAATTGCAGCTGTTATTGCTGAATAAGTATCGGTTCCTGACGAACTAGTTACACGTACTGTAAATGTTGAGTTATTACCTCCACCATGTTCAGCGTGTAAAATAAGCGCTAAATCAAGAATTTCAGCATCAAGTTTTGTATAACGATTTGTTCCTTTTAACATGTAAAGGAAGTTTTCAGCAATACTTAATTCTGGTTTTGGATGGCGGATATATAAGGTTTTTTCATAATAGCTATGCATCATACTGATATAAGAATAAGCAATGATGGTTGGGAATTTCGCAATTAAATTTAAGCTTTGCAACATTAAATTTTCGCGAGAAGTATTATCTGCATCTTTATCAAAAACATACAAACTCATAACACAACGAGCAAGCATATTCATTAATTCTTTCCCTTTTAAAGAAAGAATAACATCTTCGGTAAAAGCTTTTGGCAATGCACGTTGAGCTCCAATATAGCTTGTAAATTCTTTCAATTCAGCAACTGTAGGTTGATTACCAGAAAGTAACAAATAAATAGTTTCTTCGAAACCATTTCCTAAGCGACCTTCACTTTCGATACCTTTACATAGTTCAACGACATCAATTCCACGATAAACTAATCGACCAGGAATTGCATCTAATTTACCTTCAGCATTGCGCTCATAACCAACAACATCTCCAATTTTAGTTAATCCAACAAGAACTCCCGTATGATCTTCGTTACGTAATCCACGTTTAACATTAAATTGTTTGAAAAGTTCTATATCTATTTTGCTAGTTACTTTCACCGTATCCGAAAGTTTTTGCACCATTGCGTTAAGTTCTGCCATCATTTTATTTTTTATTTTCAGTTATATCTAATAATTATACAGTTTTCGAGATAAGATTTAATGCGCTACCAGCCTTAAACCAAGCTATTTGTGCTTCATTATAGGTATGTTGCACTTCAAAAGTTTCAGTTAAACCATTTTTATGTTTCAGTTCTAATTTCAAATTTGTACCTGGAGCAAAATTTGACAATCCTGAAATTGAAATGGTATCGTCTTCTTGAATTTTATCGTAATCGGCTTTATTTACAAATGTAACTGCAAGCATTCCTTGTTTCTTAAGGTTTGTTTCGTGAATTCGTGCAAACGATTTTGTCAACACAACTGCAGCATTTAAGAAACGAGGTTCCATAGCAGCATGTTCGCGTGACGAACCTTCGCCATAGTTTTCCTCAGCTACGATTATCGATTTTTTGCCTTGTGATTTATAATATTTTGCAACCGACGAAACTTTATCGTAAATGCCATTATCTTGATTTTTAACTGAATTGGTCAAACCATTAAAACTATTTTCTGCACCCATTAAAAGGTTGTCAGATATATTCTCTAAATGACCACGATATTTTAACCATTGACCTGCCATTGAAATATGGTCGGTTGTACATTTTCCTTTAGCTTTTATAAGTAAAGGCATGTTTGATAATTCTTTCCCATCCCAAGCGACAAAGGGTTCTAATGCTTGTAAACGATCACTACTTTTTGCTATAACAACTTCAACTAAATTTCCATTTGCTGCTGGAGCAATAAATCCGTCTTCGCCTTTTTCATACCCTTTTACTGGTAATTCATCGCCTGTTGGAGGATCAAGTTTAACTGCTTGACCATCTTCGTTAATAAGCGTATCGGTAATTGGATTAAATGTCATTGATCCTGCAATTGCGAATGCTGTAACAATTTCGGGAGAAGCAACAAAAGAAAGGGTGTTTGGATTACCATCAGCACGTTTAGCAAAGTTTCTATTAAACGAATTGATGATTGCATTTTTTTCTTCTGGTTTATCGTTTTTACGATTCCATTGTCCAATACATGGACCACAAGCATTTGCCATTAAAACACCACCTATCGATTCAAAATCTGCAATCAAACCATCGCGCATTGCGGTGCTTTTCACCATTTCAGAACCTGGGGTGATTATAAATTCAGACTTCGCTTTAAGGTTTTTACTTTTTGCTTGTTTTGCTAAAGATGCAGCACGACTCATATCTTGATACGATGAGTTTGTACATGATCCAATTAAACCAACTGAAAGTTTTTCAGGAAAACCTTGGCTTTTCACTTTAGCTGCGAATTGTGAAAGTGGTGTAGCAGCATCGGGAGTTAATGGACCATTAATATGTGGTTCAAGTTCCGAAAGATTTATTTCTATTATTTGATCGTAATATTTTTCAGGATTTTGATATACAGCATCGTCTGCACGAAGCTGTTTTTTCACGGTATCGGCTAAATCAACAACATCTTGACGTCCTGTTAGCGATAAATAACGACGCATTGAATCGTCATAGGCAAAAATTGATGTGGTTGCCCCTACCTCAGCACCCATATTACAAATAGTTGCTTTACCAGTACAAGAAAGAGAATCGGCACCTTCACCAAAATATTCTATAATTGAATTTGTTCCACCTTTTACGGTAAGAATTCCGGCTATTTTAAGAATCACATCTTTTGGCGATGTCCATCCATTTAACGTTCCAGTTAATTTAACTCCAATTAATCGAGGCATTTTTAATTCCCACGACATACCTGCCATAACATCAACAGCATCGGCACCGCCAACACCAATCGAAACCATTCCTAATCCACCAGCATTTACCGTGTGTGAATCGGTTCCAATAATCATTCCACCAGGGAAAGCATAATTTTCTAAAACAATTTGATGAATAATTCCTGCTCCTGGTTTCCAAAATCCAATTCCATATTTTGTTGAAACCGAACGTAGAAATTCATAAACTTCTTTATTTTTATTATTTGCTGTAACAATATCCGATTTTACACCACTTTCAGCTTCAATCAAATGGTCGCAATGAACAGAAGATGGAACAGCCGTGGTTGGACGACCAGAATTCATAAATTGAAGTAATGCCATTTGAGCTGTAGCATCTTGCATTGCAACTCTATCGGGCAAGAAATTAACGTAATCTTTATTACGATTAAAATCGACACATTCAGCACTATCGAAAAGATGGGCAAAAAGTATCTTTTCGGTTAAGGTTAATGGTCGAGTAACGATTTTACTTACTGCTTGCAATTTTGCTTCATAACCTTTATAAAATTGGGCTATCATCTCTAAATCAAAAACCATTTTACGTCTTTTTATTCATTAATATTTACAAAAAATAAATTGAAATACTACTAATCAAGTAGACAATATTATACTTTATTTAGTAGCATTTTTAAGCTAGTGCAATTTAAGGATAAAAGCCTTACAAAATATAAGAATATTACAGTAATTCTTTTCCCTGAACTTTGTATAACTTTGCGACTTATTTTTATAAAAGCAATATCTTGTGAAATTAAAACATTCAAATATTCCTATTTTTTTACCAGAATTAGCTTGCCCTCATCGTTGTGTTTTTTGTAACCAATCGCACATTAGTGGTCAAAAAACGATTCCTTCATTTTCTGAAGTTATTGAAACAATTGAAAAACATCTTGAAACAATTCCTGCTGATACTGATATTCAAATAGCATTTTTTGGTGGTAGTTTTACGGGATTATCAATGACAGTTCAAAAAGATTATTTAGGATTGGTACAACCATACCTAAATTCAAGTAAGGTGAGTGGAATTAGAATATCAACTCGTCCTGATTATATAAATGAAGAAATACTTGAAATGTTAATCAGCTTTGGTGTTCAAGAAATAGAACTAGGTGCACAATCAACCGATGACGAAGTTCTAAAAATTTCGGGAAGAGGACATAGCTGTGAAGAAATTAGAAAAGCATCGCAACTCATTTTATCTAAAAACATTCGTTTAGGATTGCAAATGATGATTGGGTTACCTGGCGATACATTTGAAAAATCGCGGCAAACAGCAAAAACAATTATTGCTCTTGGAGCACATTCTACAAGGATTTATCCAACATTAGTAATTAAAGATACACATTTAGCAACGATGTTTTCCCAAGGATTATATTCGCCACTTTCACTGGATGATGCAATTTCTTGGACAAAAGAATTGTATCTCCTTTTTGAGCAAAACAATATCACCGTTTTACGAACAGGATTGCATCCAAACGAGGAGTTTAATTCAAAGGAAACGTTACTTGCTGGGCCCTACCATCCGTCATTTAAAGAGCTGGTTTTAACTAAAATTTGGTTTGATATTTTCACAAAATCGTTGCCTCCAGAAAAAGGTAAACTTTCCATATTTGTTTCTGAAAAGCAAATAAATCATGCCATCGGCTATAATTCTTCGAACAAAAAGATGCTAAAAGAAAAATACGGTTGGATTCAATTTCACCAAAATAATTCATTACAAAACTATGAATTCCACTATTGCTATAATTGATGCAAGAGCTCCTCAAAAAGCTATTAAAACCTTGCAACAATATTGCGATGTATTTCTATTACGTTCCGAAAACATAACCTACGATGCCATTTCTTGCCATCCAGATATTTTTATATTTCAAGGAAAAAACGAATTGATTATCGCTCCAAATACACCAGAAGATTTAATTGCAACACTTCACCAGAAAGGAGTTTCTTTTACATTTGGTAACTCAGAAGTTGGTAAAGAACTCGAAAATTCGACCTATTATAATTGCATTAAAACACACTCGCATATATTTCACAAACAGGGATTTACCGACAAAGTAATTCTTGAATCTACAAAAAATAATATAATAAATCTTCCGCAAGCATACACTCGTTGTAGCATGATTGCACTCAACGAAAAGGCATTTATAACTTCCGATAAAGGAATCGAAAAAGTGCTTATGCAAAATGGATTTGAATGTTTTTATGTGAATCCATCAACGATACATTTACCACCTTATAAGCATGGTTTTATAGGCGGTTGCATGGGATTGTGGAACAACAGTCTGTTCATAATTGGTAATCTGCAAACCTTAGAAAATGGTAACGAACTTAGACAATTTATTCAGCAACAAAAGCTCGAAATTGTTGAATTATATAATGGCAATCTCTATGATGGCGGTGGAATTTTCTTTCTTTAAACCGTCTTTCTTTTTCGTATCCCAAAAAATAAAATCAATCCCAAGAAAATAACTATCGTACAAACTGACACTATCGCACCCAATTTAAAATAAGGACGAACAAATTCTAGTTCTATCGTATGTTTTCCTTTATCGAGCATAAAGCCCATCATTCCAACTGAAATGGTTGTCGGTTTTTGAGTTTTCCCATCGACAATTGCTTGCCAACCTTGATCATTTGGAATTGCAAGAAACAAGAGTTTTTTAACCGAAACGGTTATATCACCTTTTATGTGCGATTCTTGAAACAACGTAATGTGTAATGAATCTGCCTTGCGAGCCGAAACATCTTGTTGCAGCATATCAAAATTATAATTCATACTCACATCTTTCGATGTTATTTGTTTCAAGCCATCAGTGTTTACAGGGAATTTCGAATCAACCACAAAGCTTTTTAACAGTGCAATATCTTTACAGATTGGCTGTAGTTTTTTAAACTCATCTTTTGTAATATAGGTATCGTATGTTGTTCCAAGAGGCATCGCATATTTTGCTTTACGAACCGTCACATCTTGGAATGTTACGAGCGAATCGTTCATCATTATGGTCATTGGATCAACTTGACCTTTTGTGATAACATATTTCACATTACACAACAATTGCAATAATGGTCGATTCAAATAGCCAATACACCAGCGACTATCGGTTTCACTTTCGTTTTTGATAGCTTCAGTTTCTTGAAAGAAGTTAACGTATTGTAATTGATTGAACGAAATATAATTTGTTCCACCGTAGTAATTTAAAATCTTAGCATCGTTCAATGCCATGTGTATTGCGACTTCTGGCAAATAATTCTTACTGATTCTATAAAAACTACTATCTTTTTCTTTGACATATTTTATTGCCTCGACGGTATAATCGTTATAGCCAATCTTTTCTTTAAATTCAGATGATTTTATAACAATTCGGTCGTTTATCGTTTTACTCGACATGTATCCAAGTTCTATTATCAAGGTCGAGAACAAAAGAATTTGCCCTGCCAAACGGAATTTCTCGTATTTAAAAAGTACAATATATCCAGCATAGAGAACAATAAATACCATAGCAGCTTTATTGGTTGCTTCAATAACTTCTAAATCGAAACTTTTGGCACTTTTTAATACATACAAAACCACAACGGTTGAAACGCCAAGAGTTATTAGATTTACTTTACCCGATTTTACCATTGAATGCAAGGCATGAAGTCCCATTATCAATAATAGGAAAACTAATCCAAAAGAATAGAATCGGAAATAATCGCCACTAAACAACCAAAACGAATATCGTATAAATGGAAAAAGTACGGTAAGAATTAAAAATGCAATTAAAGAACCATAAACAATTTTCATCTTTGTCGATATTCCATTAAATACTTGAGGAACGAGTAATATAAGTGGCAAACCGCAATAAAACAATGGTGCCTCTAAATAATTACTCCAACCGGTAAAAGTACTGCCACTACCAAGCATATCGCTAGAGAAAAGTCGCATCAAAGCTGTTCCATAAAACTGTTTCGATTCGAAATTCATCCCAAACGAAATTAATTTTTGAAACAAAGACACATTTCCAGCAACACGTGGACTATGCATATATAAATCGATGGTTGGTAATGAAAAGATTGCACTAAGTCCTAATCCTATAATTCCTAAACCAATAAATGCTCCGATTTTAGTGCCAATAAATGCAAGGGTTACTTTTTCTTCCGACAAAACGCGAACAAGCAAATACAAGAATAGAAAACAAACAAACGTGAATAACAAAACTGGCTGGATAACAGCTGTTAGAAATACTCCAAGCGAAAAAACAAACCATTTCTTATTTTGATATACACATTCTATTCCGTACATCAAAATGGTAAAATATAATGCTTCGGTCGAAAACTCATACCATGTTCCACCCAACACTACAAAGCCGCTGAATGCAATCATCATGGCACCGATTATGCTAACATAACGCGACAGATTAATTTTCTTAAAGAACAGAAATGCGAAATAGGCAATTAAAACAATCTTAGTTAATTCGGTATAAACGATAAACGAAGCAATATGATCTTTGCCAACCAAATAAAGGCTTAATGTAAACGGATCGGAAATGGTAAGTGGATAAAGGTTTTGTCCCAATCCCTGTTGAAAGCTCCAACTTGGAATTCCCAATCGATGAATATATTCCGAAACACAAACTAAATGAGGATAGGTCAATGTAATTGTATCACTTCCAATATCATGAAACATTAAGAAATTACGTCCCGAAATAAAATCGCGATACACAAACAATAAAAGGAAAGCAACGGGAATGAATAAAAAATACAACGATTTGTTCTTAATCATATTTTCAAAAACATCAACATATTCTTTCTTTTTTGTTGACTTTTCGGGCGTAACTACCTTTTTATTTTGAGGATTTTTCATACATACAAATCTTTAAATTTCGATGATGCAATAATACTAAAAAATCTCCAAAAGCTATATTTCAAAAAAAGCCAAACACAATAGCTAAAATCTTTTTATATTTGGTTCAAATAATATTACTATTTCATGGCTAAAGCTCAACAAACAAAAGCAAATCAAAAAGCACAATCGGCTCCCAAGCCAGTTGTAGAGAAAAAATATTCAATATGGTTGTCGCTTTTAATCGTATTTATCGTGCCTGTTGTTTTGTATTTCCAAACTACATCATTCGGTCTCACCCATTTCGACGATGATGGAATTATAACAAACAACATGAGTTTTCTCAGCAACATGAAAAATATTCCACAAGCTTTTGCCAACGATGCCTATGTTGGAAAAACCTCTGAATTCTATCGCCCGTTGCAAACAATGACATATATGCTTGACGTTCATTTTTCAAATACAACTGATACTTGGATGTTCCATCTTACCAATGTTTTATTGTTTGGTTTACTTGCCTGTTTACTATTCCTTTTCCTTATGCGATTTTCAATTCCATCATCCTTAGCATTAGCAAGCACCGTATTATATTGTGCAAATCCTTTGTTTACCTCAACCGTTGCATGGATCCCAGCTCGTGGTGATTTATTGCTTACCGTTTTCTCATTATTGACCTTCATTTTATTTATTGATTATCTCAAAACGAGGAAAATAATTTTCTTGTTTTTACATTGGATATCGTTTACCATAGCCTTATATTGCAAGGAAACAGCTGCATTTTTACCCTTTTTAATGCTCCTATACTTTTTGCTTTTCACCAAGAACAAACTTTTTGAAAAATCAAATTTCATAACCGTAATACTGTATGCTGTTTCAGGATTTTTATGGTTTTGGATGCGATCGAAAGCTATTGGCGATGTGTCTGACAAACCCGATTTATTTCAAGTAGGTTTCCTTTCGGTCGTAAATAGTTTGCGAATTATGCCCGAAGCAGTAACATCATTTTTCATGCCTTTGGGAATAGCTGTTATTCCAGGATTTTCGACAATCAGATTGATTGCAGGATTCGTTCTAGTGGCTATTATGGCATACTTCATTTTCAAAAACAGAAGTCACTTATTAAAAGAACAACTTTTTTGCATTCTCTGGTTTTTACTTTTGCTGGTTCCCACAATGTTTTTCCGCCATTTGTATATCGATTTTCTCTGCCACCGTTTCATACTTCCTTTTATTGGAATTATCCTTTTAATATTATTCCTTTTACCCAAAGAATGGATTCAACACAAAACTAATTTCCTTCCTAAAATAATGTTAATAATCGCCGTAGTTTTCTGTTTTTTGACCGTAAAGAATCTACATAGTTATGCAAGTCCTTCGGCATTTTACGATGCTGCAATTGCTCAAAATCCAAATAGTTCGTTTTCGTATAATAATAGAGGAACGTTAAAATTTATGGATAAAGACTATCAAGGAGCTTTAGACGATTTTACCAAAGCCGCTTCGGTCAATAATACAATTGCAGAAACTTATCTTAATATGGCTTTATCGCAGTCGAATCTTAATGACTTTAAAGATGCAATTCCCAATTACGACAAATACATACAATTCAGACCGAACAAAGCTGAAACATACGTAAATAAAGGCATGGCACTTGGTTCAATGGGCAATTTTGATGCATCCATTACATGTTTCACAAAAGCAATTTCGTTAGATTCAAAATTATGGGGCGCTTATGGAGATAGAGCAATTGCCAAATTTCAAATAAAAGATTACAAAGGTGCAATTGTCGATTGTGACAAGGTTTTACAATTAAACCCGAACGAACCTCGTGCAACAGAAATAAAAGCAAAATCACAGGAATTGATTCAAAAATAAAAACACAAATGCTTCGACAAGCTCAGCATGACATAAGTACAACGCTTGTCACCATGAGCTTGTCGAAGGGTCTGAAATTAAATCATAAATACTTAATTATTAAGCTATGGATAATTTACAAATTGGAACCATCGTTTCGCATTTCCGTTACGGAGAAGGAGTGATTTACAAAGTGAACCTAACCAATTACGAAATCATTTTCGAACGTGGTGGTAAAATGCAAATGTCGAAATCGAATCCCGACATTGAGCTGGTTCAAGAATCGCAAAAAGAATCATCGGAACCAAGCATTAAACTCAGCGAAGTTGAAGAAGTAATGACCTTTATCCTTGACAAATATAACGGTATCAGCCATAAAGTCCCAATGGGAATGAAATGGTCGGGTGGAACGATGACCTTACAACCGGCAAACAAAGATTTAAAACCCAAAGAAATTCCAATCGAATCGTTCTTTCACAAAATTGTGATGGTACGCGATCGTTTGCGTGTGTTGGAACAAAACATCAACAGTCATCCAAAACTTTCGGACGAAGAAAAGGTAAATTTGCAACAATACATTACCCGTACTTATGGAAGTTTAACAACATTCAATGTTCTTTTCGAAGAAAAAGGTGATTATTTTGTAGGACAAAAGGGCGACGAATAAAAATCAATTACGAGTTTTTAAATACTATCTTTGCCAAAAAAGATTAAAGAATGTCACCAGAAAAATTCAACCTAACCGTTCCCGAAGCAATACTAAGAGTAGGATACGATAAGCCAACAGCTATTCAATTAGAAACAGCTCCAATCATTAATAGTGGAGCCGACTTATATGTCGTTGCTCCCGAAGGTTCTGGAAAAACGATTGCCATTTTGATGACCATTATTCGGAAGCTAAAAATGGCTCATGAAAAAGCTCCGCGTGCCTTAATTCTTGTTGCAGACAAAGAAAAAGCACTTGCAATGGAAAAACTTTTCCGCCGATTTAGCGAAGATACCGACTTACGTTCTGATTGCATTTACGATAGCAAAGATATTCAAGACCAAATAGACGATCTTTACGAAGGAACAGATGTTGTTATTGCTACTCCTAAAAGACTGCACACTATTTTTCTACAAAACGGTGTAAACATCAACAAACTACAAATGTTTATTGTTGACGATGCCAGTGTCATCATTAAAAATGGACACAAAGTGGTAATCCATCGTTTAAAAGATAGTCTTCCAAGATGTCAAAAACTAGTATTTACCGAAGAAATGACCGACCGATTACTAGAAGCTACCGAAGAATTGATGCCCTTTGCAAAGGTTGTTGAGATAGAAGAATAGTTATTTAGAGAACGGAATCAATCAAATCTAATAAATCTGATTTAGGAATATCTTCAATATCTGATTTGTCGTTAAGAATAAGCAACGTAATATTGGAATCACCTGCATTTTCGGTTAATAAATAGGTGATTACTCGAAATCCACCACTTTTACCTTTATTTTTACTTTTAACGGCAAGTCTTATTTTAAACAAACCATTACCTAAATCTATTCCCAATTTAGGATTTTCAAGCAGAATAGACTCTAGCTCTTTTATATCGTTCGATAACGAACGATATTTTTTAGCATAACGTTTAAAATACTTTTCAAAAACAATGGTATATGATATTCTATTTGCCATCGAACAAGTTAGCTATAGGCTTTGTTTTACCTTCCTTTAATTCGGTAAGCGATTGTTTAAAATCGGATAGGAATTCTTCTTTCGACATTTTAGAACGTCCTTTTTCTTCTATTACTTTTACAAAAGGCTGCGTTTTAAGAAATTCGATAAGTCGTTTAGCACTTGCAGAACGCTCATTTATAGTTATAGTAGTCATAGTTTTATGCTTATATTATATACAACAAAGATACATATTTTCCTTTTTATCATAAAAATCTATTCTCTTTCCGTTGCAATATTGGGATTACGATAACTATGAACAATTGTAATAATCACAATTTCATTTAGAACCGTATCGATGTAAAAATAAATATTGAAGGGGAAAGTCTTTAGATGAGCTATTCTGATATTTTTGTAGCGAATTGCATAAGCAAATAGATTCTTTTGCAAAGTTTGTATAGCAACCTTAACCGATTCAATAAAACGTTTATCCAAACCTATCTGTTGATGTTTACACCAATATTTAGCATCTATTACATCAACCTTTGCGTCTTCAAAGAAACTTAACTTATACGACATTACTCACCATCTAATTCAGTAAATAATTCTTCAATAGGTTTTATTGAATTTGAATTATTAGCTATCGTTTCCAATCGTTTATCGAGTAATTGCTTTTGCCAATCGGGTATTTCTGAATCTACATTTTCGATATCAGGATAGTTCGTTTTAATGACATCCCAATCGTTCATTGGAATAAAAACACCCGCTGGTTTCCCATTTCCACCTTAAATTATTTGTAAGCTCATATTCGTTTGTTTTACAATGTATAAAAGATTTTCAAAACTAGCCAGTATTTTATAATACAATACTGTTTTGATAAAGAATTTCTGGGTCTATATCAGCTTCATTTGCCCATGCAACAGTATCAAAATCAACTTTTACCGTATTAAATTTTGATACATCTTTTAATTCTCTAAAGATTCCTTTATCAAGATACGGATTCATATCAAATTGACGTTTTTCTCCATTCTCGAAAGTAAGAATGAGTTGATAATTATTTGAGGGTATTACTCCTATTAGCGTTTTATACATAATCAATTATTTTAAAGGATCAATTGCAAATGGTTTTTCACCATTTTGACATAACTCCCAATCGGCTAATAATTCTTCTTTGTGTATTTCGATCCAAGCAAGTACTAATTTCATTTGCTTTGACGATAAAGAACCATCCATCAATTCTCCAGTAACAATTGATATTATAGCTTTCATATCTTGATAATAAATATGTATGTGAGGTGGATTATGTTCTTTGGGTGCATAATACATCCTTATTATAATTCCGAAAAACATTGATAATATTGACATAACGTTCTTATTTTATACAACAAAGATACAAATTTTCTATTTCTCTTTTTATCATAAAAAAACAAAAACGACTTCAAACCACAGTTTTATGCTGCTTTTTGAAGCCGTTTTTATTTGCGAAAGTTGGTAATTTATTGAATTTATCGATAGCTCTATTCAACAATTAAACGACGAGTCGTTTCCTCATTGTCTTTTATTATTTTTACAACATACACGCCAGCCGATAAGCCACTAACAGAAATACCTTCCTTGCCAAACACTTTCGTTTCTTTTACTAAACCGCCATTTGAATTGTAAATCTTTACCAGTGCTATTCCTTCGTTGCTGATGCTAAAGCTCGTTTTGGCTGGGTTGGGAAAAAGAGTTACAGTTCCTTCATCTTTTTGTATATTCGACTCAACTTGATGAAGCGAGTTATAATAATAATCTTTTCTATTTAGCACCCATTGATTCGTTGTTGTGTTCCACGAATAGTAAATTTGTAATGTTTGATTTCCATTCGCATCGAACGTATATTCATATTTACCACTTCCTACCCATTGATTCGTTGTTGTGTTCCATGTAGAGATTATGAATGATGTTCGGTTTCCATTCGCATCGTATATATTTTCAGATTTAGAACTTACTACCCATTGATTCGTTGTTGTGAACCACGAATAGTCAATTTCTGATGTTTGGTTTCCATTCGCATCATACGTAAATTCATATTTGTAACTTACCTCCCATTGATTCGTTGTTGTGTTCCACATAGAGCTTATGAATGATATTCGGTTTCCATTCGCATTGTACGTATATTCATATTTACCACTTCCTACCCATTGATTCGTTGTTGTGTGCCACGAATAGTAAATTTCTAATGTTCGGTTTCCATTCGCATCGTTCGTAAATTCACCTTTGGAACTTACCTCCCATTGATTCGTTATTGTGTTCCACCTAGAGTCAATTTCTGATGTTGGCTTTCCATTCATATCGTTAGTACATTCATATTTATAACTTCCTACCCATTGATTCATTGTTGAGTTCCATGAATAGTCAATTTCTGATGTTTCCTTTCCATTCACATCGTACGTACGTTCAATTTTAGAACTTCCTACCCATTGGTTCGTTGTCATGTCCCACCAATAGCTAATTTCTGATGTTTCCTTTCCATTCGCATCGTACGTAGATTCATATTTAGAACGTCCTACCCAATGGTTCGTTGTTTTGTTCCACGAATAGACAATTTCTAATGTTTGCTTTCCATTCGCATCATCATATGTATATATATTTTTACTACCTACTATTGAATCGGTAGGCGAATTAAACGTATATAAATACATTGAGTCCTTAAGCCATTTTTGAACACTACCACTTTTAAGCTGAGATGCTGAAGCTTTTAAAAATGGTACTTGATGATGCCTTTGCATTAAAGAATCATGCAAATGCATCGTTGTAAACTGATTTATCCTGTTTTGAGAAAATAACAATACAGGAATTGTTGTTGCTATAAGTAAAAGTATTTTTTTCATTGTTTGTTTTTTAATTTTTCTCTGTTATTACCGTGGTTTCTGCTCCACAATTTCTTTATTGTAATGGTTTTTATTTGAAGAGACGCCCTAGTAGGGCGTCTCTAGCATTGTTCAAATTGTTATCTGTTGCCAGTGTAGTAACATTTCGTAAATATACCAACTTTTAACAAGATGACAGCTCTCGATATTCTTACCCCACCACCATTGCACTCACGGGGCTACTCCATGGACCTTGTTGTCCTTTCGAGTTTACCCAACGCAACCAATAGTAAGCAGTTTTGCCAGCATCATCGCCTTTAAATGTTACGGTATAAGGACTTCGGGTGCAAACGCCCAAAAACGAAAGTTCCGAATCGTTTACCGGTGCTGGGTTGCCTAGTTTCATCCATATTTCGCAAGCATGAACACCTTCGGGCTTTGCCTTGGTGGTTGGTGTGTTTTCGTCAACAAAATAAAGGGTGTGTTGCTGGCGTGTGCTAAAATCAACCGAGCCAATTGGACTACTTGTTGGTACACCTACCGCTGTATGTGTTCCACTTTTAATGGTTAATCCCATACGTTGACGCTCGGCATCGGGCACTTTGGGGTTGTTCGATAGCCATTGGGCTATAAACTTACGCAACGCCTTTTCGTAGTTGGTACGAGCATCGTTTTTTGCCTGAACATCGGCAGCCGTGCGGTTTTGTTTGTTACTTGCCTTGGCATAGGCGTTTGTCCAAATAAGTTGAAAGGCAACGAGTGCCAAAATATCGTCAGGCAATACGCCCCACGCTTCCTCATTGGTTTGGGTGTCGCTAACAACACCAGTTTGAAATACGTTGAAATCGGCATCTGCCGATGGAACGAAATCAGGATTACTCATAATGTATATAGGTTTAATTGGTTACAAGGGCTTGAATTGCTATAAGCGAGTAGTGACTTGGCGTATACGCCATAATAATAGTTGTAAACGCCAGTTATTTTGGCGTGCAGAAAAATTTTTGGAGCGTATACGCTAGCTTTTTTAGCGTGCACGCTAGAAAAGCTAGCGTACACCGAAATTTGTTTAGCGATAACGCCAAAACTGATGGCGTACACCGAATAAAGAGTGGCGTGTACGCTACATCTATTGGCGAGTACCGAGAAAGGTTTGGCGACATATAAAATTCTTTGGGCGTGTACCGAAATTGTTCCACATATAAAAGGAACGCGAACAAGCTTTACGAAAGTTCTAAACTTTTGTAAAGTTATTTTCATGGAGTAATCAGTACATGATTTTTTGAAAAAGCTTGTTTTATGGTGTTGTAACATCGTTCTTATTTCCTGTTTTGTAAAGTCAAATATAAAAAAACATTTTTAAAAAACGATACAACCATGTCGGGAAAAATGCAAATATTTTTCAATTTATACGAATTAACAAAACAAGTAGAAAAGGCTATTGGTAAGAATCGAAATTTTAAAACATTTCTAAAAAGCAAAAAGAAAATAAAAGTACCTTTACGCCATAATTTTCAAAACGAATAATGAGCCTCAATCAGCCACTTGCCGAACGGATGCGTCCAAAGTCGCTCGACGACTATGCGGGACAAGAACATCTTGTTGGTAAACATGCTGTATTGAGAAAAGCCATCGAAAGTGGCAATATTCCATCGATGATTCTTTGGGGACCTCCCGGAGTTGGTAAAACAACATTAGCACAAATTATAGCAAACAATTCCGAACGCGAATTCTTCAACCTGAGTGCAATCAATTCGGGTGTGAAAGATGTTCGCGAAGTTATCGACAAGGCACAACGCCTCAAGTTTTTCGATAAGCCCAACCCTATCCTTTTTATTGATGAGATACATCGTTTTTCGAAATCGCAACAAGATTCTCTACTAGGTGCTGTTGAAAAAGGAACAATAACCTTAATTGGTGCTACAACCGAAAATCCAAGTTTCGAAGTTATTTCGCCATTGCTTTCTCGCTGTCAAGTGTATGTTTTAAAATCGCTCGAAAAAGACGATTTAATAAAACTTGTACAAAAAGCATTGAGCGAAGATTTTTATTTCAAAAAGCTATCTGTTAAAATTGAAGAATACGAAGCCCTACTCCGCTTTTCGGGTGGTGATGCTCGCAAACTCTTTAATGTTATGGAAATCGTGTTAAGCGATTATGACGAGAAAACACCCATAACCAACGATATGGTTGTTGATAAACTCCAAGAAAACATTGCTCTGTACGATAAAAATGGCGAACTGCATTACGACATCATTTCTGCCTTCATAAAATCTATTCGCGGAAGCGATCCCAACGGTGCATTATATTGGTTGGCACGAATGCTCGAAGGTGGCGAAGATATTACCTTTATAGCTCGTCGCCTGCTCATTTCGGCTTCCGAAGATGTTGGTTTGGCAAACCCCAATGCATTTTTATTGGCAAATAGTTGTTTTCAAGCCATCAGCGTTTTGGGAATGCCCGAAGCTAGAATCATTTTATCAGAAACCACTGTTTATTTGGCAACATCGCCCAAAAGCAATTCAACCTATCTTGCAATTGATGCAGCAATTGCTAAAGTTCGCGAAATGGGCGATTTATCGGTGCCATTGCATCTTCGCAACGCTCCTACAAAGTTGATGAAACAATTGAATTACGGCAAAGGCTACAAATATTCGCACAACAACACCGACAAACTGGGAGAACAAGAATTTTTACCCAAAGAAATTTCGGGAACCAATTTTTACGTTCCCAAACCTAATGCAAAAGAAGAAGAAATTAAACGATACATGCAATATATATGGAAAGACAAGTACAATCTGTAAACCCAATTCTTTCGGGAATTCCTTTTATTAAAAATCTTGAAGCAAATAATTTCTTTTTACTTGCAGGTCCTTGCGTTGTTGAAAGCGAAGAGCTTGTTTTCAACGTTGCACGCGAACTGAAACGAATCACCGATGTATTAGAGATTCCCTTCGTATTCAAAGCATCGTATCGCAAAACAAACCGCTCGCGTCTCGATTCGTTTACAGGAATTGGCGATATAGAAGCTCTTCAAATATTAAATAATGTTAGAAATGAGTTACAAATCCCAATCGTAACTGATATCCATACTGCCGAAGAAGCAGAAATAGCTGCCGAAGTTGTTGATATATTACAAATCCCTGCTTTTCTTTGCCGTCAAACCGATTTATTGGTTGCAGCTGCAAATACAGGTAAAGTGGTAAATGTAAAAAAAGGACAATTTCTTGCACCTCACTCAATGAAATACGTGGCTCAAAAAATAGTAGATTCGGGCAATAACAAGGTAATGTTAACAGACCGTGGAACCATGTTTGGATATAACGATCTGATTGTTGATTACAGAGGAATCACTGAAATGAAACAAATTGGTTTCCCTGTAATTTTAGATGTAACACACTCGCTGCAACAACCAAACCAAGAAGGTGGCGTGAGCGGTGGTCGCCCCGATTTGATTGAAACCATTGCTCGTGCAGGAATTGCAGTAGGTGTTGATGGTTTATTTATCGAAACACATCCAAATCCATCGCAAGCAAAATCCGATGGAGCCAATATGTTACAATTGGAATTGGCCGAAGAATTATTGAGGAAATTAGTGGTCTTGAGGAAAGCGGTGAATACAATTTCGTTGTAAATACGCATTGGTAGAGACGCAATGCATTGCGTCTCTACCGACAACCATTTAATAAATATGACCCTTTTCAAAAACAAATATCGAATAGAATCGACACGATTGGCGAATTATAATTATTCTCAATCTGGAATGTATTTTATAACGATTTGTTGCAAAAATCGAGAGCATTATTTTGGTGAAATTGTTGATTTGGAAATGCGACTAAATAAAATTGGGAAAATTGTAGAAACCGAATGGTTACAAACACCGAAAATAAGACTCGATATGAATTTATTATTAGATGAATTTGTAATAATGCCAAATCATTTCCATGCAATTTTGATTATTGGTGAAAATGAATATAATAAAACGATGCAACGTAGAGACGCAATGCATTGCGTCTCTACCGACAACGCAACCAATAAAAGAAATAAATTTGGTCCACAATCGAAAAATCTATCGTCAATTGTTCGAGGGTTTAAATCATCGGTTACCATAAATACCCGAGAAACAAATTCAGCATTCGCATGGCAATCCCGTTATCACGAACATATTATAAAAGACTCATTTGATTTAAATCGTATTCAAAATTACATTACAACAAATCCACAACATTGGAAAGATGATTGTTTTAATGAAACAAATACTTTTTTAGGACAAATTATTTAAACTACCATTTTGTGCTTAATTGAACAAACATTTAACATTGTCAATAAATTTATTCCAATTTATTTTTATAAATCAACAAAATCTCTATTTTTGCAAGCTAAATAAACAAAATATCATTAGTACGAAATTATGGCACACGAAAATAAACATGACGATAGCGTTTTAAAAGTTGAAGAAACCCTTTCAAAAGCAGAATTATTCATCGAAATGCATCAAAAAAACATTGCAATCGTAATTGGAGCAATCGTTGTAGTTGTTGGTGGATATTTAGGATATAAAAACTTTTATGCTGCTCCACGCGAAAAACAAGCGCAAGCTCAAATGTTTGGTGCACAACAATATTTCGAAAAAGATTCTTTCAAATTAGCGTTAAAAGGCGATGGTAATAATCCAGGTTTCTTAACTGTTATCGACGAATTTGGTGGAACAAAAGCTGGAAATCTTGCTCATTATTATGCTGGAATTTGCTACTTAAAAACAGGTCAATTCCAACAAGCTATCGATAATTTGGAAAGTTTCAGTGCTGATGATGAATTTGTAGCTCCAATTGCATTAGGTGCAACAGGCGACTGTTATATGGAATTAGGTAAAACAGACCAAGCAATTGACTATTATAATAAAGCATCTAAGAAAAGTGAAAACGAAATGACAACTCCTCTTTATTTAATGAAAGCTGGAATAGCTTCAGAAATAAAAGGTGATTTCAAAACAGCTTTAGAAGATTACAATACGATTAAAGAAAAATACAAGAAATCGCAACAAGCAACAGAAATTGATAAATACATTGCTAGGGCGGAACTTAAAACAAAATAAAGAATTTAAAATCCCGAAGCTTTCGGGATTTTTTTATGCATTGAATTATGGCTACAAGTTTAAAAAATCTATCGGACTATGATATAAATTCTCTTCCTTCGGCTAAAGGCATGAAAGTGGGAATCGTAGTAGCAGAATGGAATTCGGAAATTACCTTTGCAATGTGCGAAGGAGCAAAAAATCTTTTAATTAAAAATGGAGCAAACGAATCTGATATAACGATTCATCCAGTTCCAGGTAGCTTTGAACTTCTTTCTGGTTCAAGAATGATTGCCGACAATTGTGATGTAGATGCAGTGATAGCTATTGGAACAGTGATTCAAGGAGAAACTCGTCATTTCGATTTTATTTGCGAAGCCGTTGCTGTTGGACTTGGAAACTTAAATATTCAATATAAAATACCTTTCATTTTTGGTGTTCTCACTACTGATACTTTGCAACAAGCAAAAGATCGTTCAGGTGGAAAACATGGGAACAAAGGTGATGAAGCTGCTTTTACAGCAATTAAAATGATTGCATTGAATAAATCATTACAGAAATAAAAAAAGAAGGCAGAACGTATTAAGTAAAATAGTTCAATAATCTGGGGAAGATTAGTAAAAAGCTACATTCCACCTTCTAATTTACAAGTAAGACAATTGAACTATTAAAATAGTTGCATGCCAGATACAACAAAAATAATTTCTAAGCATAAAAAAGTAGTAATTGTCGGAACAGGTGCTGTAGCAACAACATTTATTTCGCATTTTCTATCACAAGATATTTCAGTTGTTCAACAATTCGGAAGAACTATTCCTAAAAACCCACGTCTCCCATTTACAAACGATTATAAAAACATTCGAACAGATGCTGATTTGTATATCATCGCGGTTTCAGATGATGCAATTAGTGAAATCGTGAAATATTTCCCAAAAGTCAATGGCATCGTTGTTCATACAGCTGGAAGTGTACGTTTAGATATTTTGAGAAGTAAATTCAAAAATTGTGGCGTTTTATATCCGCTTCAATCTTTTTCAAAAAACAGGAATTTTGATTTTCAATCCATACCATTTTTACTAGAAGCAAATAACAAAGAAACTGAGAATTCATTGAATTCGTTTATACATCAAATGGCAGATAATATTCAAATAGTAACCTATGATGAAAGACTTCAAATTCATTTAGCTGCTGTATTTGCAAGTAATTTTTCAAATCACATGAATACTATTGCTCAAGAAATACTTTCAGAGAAAAATATCGACGTCTCATTATTAAAACCATTATTACAAGAAACCTGTGACAAAATTCTAACATCAAATCCTAAAGATGCTCAAACGGGACCAGCAAAAAGGAATGATGTAAAAATTTTGGAGAAACATTCACAAATGTTAGCAAGCAATCCAAATTTTCAAGAGATTTACAAATTGGTTAGCAAAAGTATAACTGACTTTCATAAAGAATAAAATATGTCGGAATTTAAGAAAAAACTAAATCATATAAAAGGCTTTGTATTTGACGTTGATGGCGTTTTTACTGATGGTAAAATATTTATTTTACCTGATGGAAAACAAATGCGCAACATGAATGTAAAAGACGGATATGCTGTCCATTTTGCTGCGAAAAAAGGTTATCCAATTGGTATTATTTCTGGTGGAAAATGTGAATCTATTCGTGTACGTTTCGAAGAACTGGGATTAACAGATATATATATTGCATCAAAAGACAAAAGAGCAGATTTTGCAACATTTCTAGCTAAACATAATATTACTGCAAACGATATTTTATATATGGGCGACGATCTTCCCGACTTATTGGTTATGAAAACAGCTGGTTTAGCAACATGTCCGCATGATGCAGCAAAAGAAATAATTGAAATTTCACATTATGTTTCCGATAAACGTTCGGGTGATGGTTGTGTGAGAGATGTTATAGAACAAACATTAAAATTGCAAGGCAAATGGGCTGATACCGATGCTTTTGTTTGGTAATAATTAAAGCATATGATTACAGATTTTTTAAAACTTATTCGAGTTAAGAATTTATTGATGGTGGCTGCATTGCAATATTTATTATTGTATTGCCTCATAATTCCCTATTTGAAATATCATTACAGTTTGATTTTGGGAATTTATATGACTCCACAATTGAGCAATCTCGATTTTTTCTTTTTAGTAATGGCAACGGTATTGATAACTGCTGCTGGATATGTTATTAACGATTATTTCGATTTAAGTATCGACATGATAAACCATCCACAAAATGTTATTTTAGGTAAGAAAATTTCACTTCGAACTGCATTGGTTATGCATTGGATTTTCAATATACTTGGTGTTGCATTCGGATTTTATATTTCATGGAGAATAGATATTACCAATCTTGGTTTTATTTTTCTTTTCACCGCTGGATTACTTTGGTATTATTCTACGATTTTTAAACGCGAATTATTTATTGGAAACCTAATTGTGGCTTTACTTACAGCATTAATTCCATTGCTTGTAATCGTATTTGAAATAATTCCTTTAAATCTTGTTTTCAGAAATCAATTACAATATTACTACCTTAATTTCAACGATATCGTATTTTGGATTTTCGGTTTTGCATTTTTTGCATTCATCACAACATTAGTTCGTGAAATAATAAAAGACATTGAGGATTTTGAAGGCGACAATGCTTATGGACGCAAGTCAATTCCTATCGTTTTAGGAATTAAAAATGCAAAAGTCATAGTTGTTTCAATGCTTTCATTATTTGCAACTGCCGTCAGTTTAGCATTATTCATTTATGTCGAAAATCAATTTTCAAAATGGTATATAAATATTTTAGTCATTGTACCTACTCTCTTTTTAATATTTAAAATTATCTTTGCCGAAACAGAGAAAGATTACACCTTAGCAAGCAAAATATTAAAATTAATTATGGTAACAGGAATTTCATATTTATTTGTTCTATATTTTATTATAAAAGGTAGCTTATAATATGAAGCGTATTCTTAATTTTGAAAAACATAGTATAATATTAGCATCTCAATCTCCACGACGCCAGCAATTATTAAAAGATATGGGCTTAAACTTTGAGGTTAGAACAGATAAAGATATAGAAGAACTATTTCCAGAAAACCTAAAAGAACAAGAAATTGCAACATATCTTGCTGAATTAAAATTCGATGCATATCAAAGTGGCCTTGCTGAAAACGAAATTTTAATTACTGCTGACACTATTGTCTGCATCGATGGATTAATGCTGGGAAAACCTAAAGATAAAAAGCATGCTATCGAAATGCTTGAATGTTTATCGGGTAAAAGTCACTTTGTATATACAGGAATTACGGTTGGAAACAATATAAATAAAATAACAAGTTACGATTCATCTGAAGTCTTTTTTAAAAAACTTTCATCAGACGAAATAGAATGGTATATTGACACCTTTAAACCTTACGATAAAGCAGGTTCATATGGCGTTCAAGAATGGATAGGATATGTGGGGATTGAGAAAATAATTGGCTCGTTCTATAATGTAATGGGCTTACCAACACAAAAACTTTTCGATACCTTAAAACTATTTGTGTGATAAAAATCCTTAAATATCTTTTTATTTTCTTTATCCTTTCACCAATATTTTCTTTGGCTGACGAAGGACTTTGGATTCCTTCAAACATTCCCGATAGTATTTTCAAACAAATGCAATTGTCCGGATTTAAACTTTTAAAATCTGACATTTACAATCCTGATAGTACTAGTTTAATTGATGCCGTTCCAATGTTTGGAAAAGGTTGTAGTAGTGGTGTTATTTCACCTGATGGATTAATTATTACAAATTTTCACTGTGCAAGATATTTCATACAAAGTCATAGTACTTTAACGAATAACCTTTTAGAAAAAGGCTTTGTTGCAAATAATTTCAAAGAAGAATTGACAAACCCAAACTTAACGATTGAATTTACGCATAAAATTATTGATGTTACCAATCAAGTATTACAAGGAACATCCGAAAATACAAACATAAAAGAACGCGATTCTATAACAAAAAAGAACATTTTAATGCTCGAAAAAGCATATTCCGATTCATTTCACCTTAAAGCAAAGATTGAACTTATCTTTTTTGGAAATAACTACCTACTTTATCTTCGCGAAGAATTTAAAGATATTCGTTTAGTTTATAGTCCTCCCGAATCGTTCGCCGATTTTGGAGGTAATAAAGATAATTGGATGTGGCCAAGACATTGTGCCGATTTTGCAATATTTCGAATTTACAGTGATTCTTTAAATAAGCCCAAAGAAATAGCAAAAACGAATATCCCATATCGGCCGGCAAAATATCTCAATTTTTCAACCAAAGAAAAAAAAGAAAATGATTTTACAATGATATTGGGTTATCCTGGAACGACAGAAGAATATTGGCCGACAACTGCTCTTCAAACGTATCGAGATAGTATTTTACCAATCAGAATTTTTGCTCGAAAAAGGAGATTGGAAATTATGAAACAATATATGGATTCCTCTAAATCCACACAACTCAATTATCATTCGAAATATGCTTCAACGAGTAACTATTATCTGAAATGGTTGTCCGATCAAAAACAATTAAGCAACTCAAATAAACTGTTAATTACCAAGAATATTAATTTTATTGATTCAACGATTGAACCACAGCTTATTACTGCATATTCGAAATTAGCTACAACTCAGAAAGTTACTTCTTTTTATTTTGAAGGGTTAATGAGTATGGATATCATTCGATTTGCAAACAAAATGAAAGGGTTAATTGATAAATCGAACAATATTCCTACTGCAATAATTTTACCTATAATTCGCAACTTCTATAGAACATTTACACCAGAAATTGATCATGATTTTTACAAACATTTAATCAACGATATTCATAGTATCCCTATCAATAAAAATGTAATTGACATTATCTCTGAAAAGAGTACAAAAAACAAGTTAAGTCAATATGAAAAAACGGAAATGAACCAATATAAAAGTTCAATATTACTTGATTCCGTTAAACTCATAAAACTTATAAAAAAACGACCAAATACATGGATAAACACAATTCGACATGATTATATTTACTTGGTTTCAGAAAAGGTATTTAAATCATATACTGTTGCAGATATTGAATCGAATAATCAAAAAAGTATTATTGATAGTCTTCAAAGATTAAATATAAAAAGATTAAACTCTGAAAGCAAAGTACTCTATTCCGATGCAAATTCGACATTACGTATTTCATTTGGTCAAATAAAACCATACGAATTGGCAGATGCAGTAATCGTTGATTATAAAACGACAATGCAAGGAATTAAGGAAAAAATAGAAACGGGGGATTCTTGTTATTGGGTTAATAAAAATTTCATTCCTTTAATTTCTCCAACCATTCATACTTGTTTAATTTCAACATGTCATACAACTGGAGGAAATTCTGGTAGTCCAATATTAAATAAGAATGGTGAATTTATCGGTTTAAATTTTGACAGAAACATTGAAGGAACAATAAACGACTTCGTCTATAGAGGGAAAAACGCTAGAAACATATGGGTAGATTCTGAATATATTTTATATTTATTAAAAGAAAATTCGAAATCAACTCATATTTTAAATTCATTGAAAATAGTAAATTAATAATTAATCATAGAAATACGTTATTAACATTATTAAAAATCATATTTAATATCTTTCAACAAGAAAGAACTATTAAAAACAAATTATAACTAATTTAGCAAACATTATAACCTTTTGTGTTTATACCCGTTAAAGCCGTTATTAAAAAGAAACAAATATCGAAATGAAGAATTTATTTATTCTTTTAATTAATATAGTAATTCTTGCAACAGCAACCGCTCAGCGAGTTGATATGCGTTTTGAACACATATCAATCACTGATGGATTATCGCAAGTTTGTGTGAATGATATAATGCAAGATAAAGAAGGTTTTATTTGGATTGCAACTCAAGATGGGTTAAATAAATATGATGGGTATACATTTAAAGTGTATAAACCCGATTCTAGAGATAATCATTCAATAACAAATAATCAAATTAAAAAAGTTTTTGAAGATAAAAGTGGAACTATTTGGGTTGGAACTGCTGGTGGAGGACTTTGTAAATTTGACAAAAAAAGTGAAACATTTACTGCATATACCAATGTTCCTAGAAATAAAAAGTCAATCTCTTCAAATGATGTTTTTTCAATCTTTGAAGATAGTAAAGGAAGACTTTGGGTTGGTACATTTGGTGGAGGCTTAAATATTTTTGACCGGGAAAAAGAGCTTTTCAAACAATATTTAAATAATGTAGCACAACCAAATTCCTTAGGTGGTAATGCAGTACGAGCTATTGTTGAAGACAGCCAGCATCGTGTTTGGATTGGATTAGATGGTGGTGGGTTGGATTTATTTAATGAAAAAACTGATGATTTTATTCATTTCAAAACAAATCCCAAAGATGCCAACTCATTATCTAATGACATCGTAATGAGTGTCATCGTTGATAAAGAAGATAATTTATGGATAGGTACATATGATGGTGGACTCAACAAATTCAATACGGTTACACATACAATAGAAAGATTCCATCATGATCAATCAAATCCTAATTCATTATCAAATGATATAGTATGGTCAATTTTCGAAAATACCGACCATACAATTTGGTTAGGAACAAGAGGTGGTGGACTTTGTATCTTTAATAAAGACACTAAAACATTCTCATCATATTTATATAATCCCACGGATAAATATAGCATTAACGATGATAAAATCCTTTGTATGTTAAAGGATCGCTCGGGATTAATTTGGATTGGAACTGAAAATAATGGAATCAACAAATATGACGAACAAAGTCGCAAATTTGAATTATATAAGACAGATCCAAATAACTTAAATACCATTTCTAGTAGTAATATTATGGGAATTCGTCAACAAGACGATAATATTTGGATTGCTACAAGAGGTGGTAGTTTAAACGCTATAAATGCTAAAAACGGCAAAATAACTAGATATCATGCACCTTCAAATTCAAAATATGATTTTAATCAATTATTATCATTAGAATTAGCACCTGAAGGAAAACTATGGCTTGGAACTGAATTAAATGGACTTTTCCTTTTTGATCCGAAAACAGGAAAATCGGAGAACTTTAGATTTGACATGACAGACCGACCAAACCAAATAAGTAATAATGCAGTAACAGCTATTGTTCCAACGAGTGATAGTGTAATCTGGATAGCAACATGGGGTGGCGGTGTAAATAAATACAACTATAAGAGCAAAATTTTTACAAATTTCCCTATTGGGAAAAATTACATGAAAAATGTTGCTTGGTGTTTATATAAAGATTTATCTGGTATGCTTTGGGTTGGAACTAATGGCAGAGGTTTACTTAAATTAAATCCAAATACTGGTGAAGAAATTTTCTTTGAAAATGAAAGGAATAATCCTTCGACATTAAGTAATAATGTTGTACAATCGATTTTAGAAAGTACTGACGGTACATTATGGATAGGAACCGGTGGAGGTGGATTGAATAAATTCGACAAAAAGAATAAAACTTTTATTGCCTATACTCAGAAAGATGGACTCCCAAATGATGTTATTTTAGGTATTTTGGAAGATAAAAATAAAAATCTTTGGTTAAGTACATATAATGGATTGTCGAAATTTAATCCCAAAACTAAAGAATGTACAAACTATTTCGAAGAGAATGGTCTTCAATCTAACTCATTTAATGAAAGATCATGTTATAAAAATAGTGAAGGAAAGATGTATTTTGGAGGACCGAAAGGTTTAACAGCTTTTTATCCTGAAAGTATTAATAAAAATGCATTTATACCTCCGGTTGTTATTAGTGACTTTAAAATATTCAATAAGTCGGTAGGATTAAACACTTTAGTAAATGATATGCTAGTTCTAAGTAAACCAGCATATCTTAGTGATACAATTACATTATCATATAAACATAGTGTTTTCTCTTTTGAATTTGCGGCACTTCATTTTGTGTCTCCATCTAAAAACAAATTTCAATATAAGATGGATGGTTTTGATGAAAATTGGATAGATGCAGATGCCTCTCAGAGATTTGCAACCTATACAAACCTTTCAGGTGGAGAGTATACGTTTAAAGTTAGAGCTTCAAATAGTGATGGGGTTTGGAATACAAGAGGTGTTTCAATTCATATTATAATCATACCTCCATTTTATAAAACAAAATGGTTCTATTCAATATTGATTTTCATTCTCTTAATAGCAATTTATACTTTTATTAAAATAAGAGAAAAACAATTAATAAAAGAGAAAGAACATCTAGAAGAAATGGTTCGAGAAAGAACCCAAGAATTAAATCAACAAAAAGAAGAACTGAAACTTCAAAGCGAACTTTTGGCAAAAAGTAATGATGAACTTACAAAAAGCAATATTCTTATTACTGATAGTATTAGTTATGCTAAGAGAATTCAAGAAGCTATGTTACCTTCAGAAGAAATGATAAAACATTATATACCTGAATGTTTTATATACTTCAGACCCAAAGACATTGTAAGTGGAGACTTTTATTGGTTCTATGAACACAACAACCGTTTATTTATTGCTGTTGCCGATTGCACAGGACACGGAGTTCCAGGTGCATTTATGTCTATGATAGGAAATACTTTATTAAATGAAATCGTTATTGACAAAGAAGAAAGTGTTCCAAGCGAAATATTAGAAAAACTTAATACGGGAGTTATTAAAGCACTTAATCAAAACGTTGATAATAATGGAGATTTAACTCAAACACAAGATGATGGTATGGATATTTCACTTTGTTGTATTGATTTAAATACTCAAAGAATCGAAATAGCATGTGCTAATCATGGTGCATATATTATAGATGGAGATCGAATAGAATTAGTTCAGGGAGAATTGTACTCTATTGGTGGCATGTTTACAAACAATGTTCATCGTAAATACACAAATTACTCTTGTCCTTTTAAGAAAGGTATGCAAATCTATATGTTTAGCGATGGTTACCAAGATCAATTTGGAGGACCCAAAAACAAGAAATTCTTAGCGAGCAAATTTAAAGAATTGTTATACGCAAATAAAGATATTCAAATGTCTGAACATGCTGACATTCTCGAATCTACATTTGAAACATGGAAAGGGAGAAATAAACAAATTGATGATGTCCTAGTTTTAGGTATAACATTATAAGTTATACATAGAAAAAGAATATATTTGTTAAATAATAAATTACTACATTTATCGTTGAATACAGGACATGCTATTCAACGTTTTTTTTTGAATTTTTAAATAAGAGTGATCTTTAAACAACGATATATAAATTATTTTTTCTTTATAATTGTGATTTCATGTTTTACGACAACCTTGAAATCACAATCGATAAAAGATGATTTATTTAGCAATAAGCTTAATTTTGCTACGATAATAATGCCTCCTTTAAATAATGACTCTCTTATAAATTATTTTGATGGTCAAAGTAAAAACAGTCCTTATGTTTTTGCACAATTATTCCATCAAGATATCAAAACGAATAAGGCTGGCACTTGGATAAAAAAGAAAGAATCATTATCATGGATATGTAAAATAGAATCAAAGACGGCTTATAGTTTAAATTTCACTGTAGAAAACATTGCTATTCCGAAAGAATCTTCACTTTACGTTTTAAGCCTTAAAAACAAGTTAATATTAGGCCCTTATCATTCAAAAAGCTTTACCAATGATTCTACATTATTTATAGAACCGATTCCTGGTGAAGAGGTCGTTTTTGAATTAGATTTACCTTTAAATTCGGATACCACAAAAAACTATTTTACAATAACAAAAATTGGTCATGATTTTCGAAATTTCTATAAAGAATCATCATCGACAAGAGGTGTTGCTGGATCTTGTGAACATGATATTAATTGCGGAATTGGATTAGATTGGCAAATAGAAAAACGATCAATTGTTAAATATATTTTTAATACAACTTTAGGCACTGAATCTTGTACGGGGACTTTAATAAATAATACCACCAATAACGAATTACCATACATTTTAACAGCAAATCATTGTATTAAAGACAACAAAACGGCATCAACAGCTATTTTTTATTTCAATTATGAAAACTCTAAATGTGGTATATCTGATGCAATAAGTAACTCTTATTCGATTTCAGGTTCCACCTTAATGGCTACATCAAAAGACACAGTAAATAGTAGACTTGACTTCACATTATTACGATTAAAAATAACTCCTCCTAAAAGCATTTCACCCTATTATTCAGGGTGGTCTCTTAAAACAAATATAGTTAATAATGTTGTCTGTATTCATCATCCTAAAGGAGATGCAAAAAAAATATCGTATGAAAATGATTATATAAAAAATGGTTCTTTTACTGATAATGGATATTTAAATGATACTCACTGGCAAATTGCAAAATGGGATACAGGAGTTACTGAAGGTGGTTCATCAGGAAGCCCATTATTTAATTCAAATCATCAGATTATAGGAGATCTCTCTGGTGGTATCGCTGCATGTGGTAATCCAATTAATGATTTTTTCGAAAAATTATATAAATCGTGGGACTTTTTTCCAGACTCATCGAATCAATTGAAATACTGGCTTGATCCATTAAATCTTGGAGTGACAGAATGTAATGGATATGACCCCCTTTTAGGAAGTGATAATCCTATCACTAACATCAAATTTGATGAAGAATTGATAACCTATAATTTCGGCAAATCATATCAAGGAGGATGGACAGGATATAATGAACCACAATTAAAGCAATGTGCTGATAGATTTTCTGGAATTAAAAATCAATATATTTATGCTATAAAATTTCCTATACAATTATTGAATAAAACGACCGATATTAGTAAAATCAAGTTGAAAATCTGGAATGGGATAGATAAACCAGATTCGCTACTATTTGAACAAAATCTCTCAAAAGATTCTTTAATTACAGGCAAATACTATTGTTTAAGACTAAAAAACCGAATTAAAGCTGGCAGTGATTTTTATATTGGCTTCGATTTTACAAATATCAATAAACTTGATTCAATAAGTTTATTTACGGCTAAAACTAGATCTAACAAATCAAATAGTTTATATTATTACTATAAAAACCAATGGGTAGATGCTAAAGATTTAGGATTTTATTCATCGCTAGGAATCGAAGTATATGTAACTGACAATATTTCTCCTGCAAAAATATTGTCAAATTTGCCAGAAAAACTAATATCTATCCCTTTAAACAAAACAGATTCATTAATAACAAAAGAACTATTTCACACAGATTCACTTTGTAATTACTCTGAGAATAACTGGCTACAACTTCATTATTTGAAAGAAGAAGAAGGTATTTGGTCAGGGACAAATAGTTATAATATGTCGCAATTTGCTGAGAAATATACAATAGGAGAAAATCGATATTTATCTGGGATAAAAATTGCTGTTGCTAAAAACACAATAACATCATCGAGCTCTAAGCTTAAACTTTCAATAATGACAGGTAACGAATTTCCAGACTCAACATTATATTCTGAAGAAATAAATACTAATGAACTGAAACCAAGCTTTTACAATGTTATTAAATTTGCAAATCCACTTTGGATTGATAGCACCTTTTTTGTTGTCTTAAACACTGAAAGTATCCTTTATCCCGATACATTTGCAATGTATATGGGAGATCCCATTAATACTGATCCTAAAAACAATAAACATTCATTTTTCAAATCAACAAATGACTGGTTAAATTATTCTATGTATGATATTCCTGAAAATTTAGGTTTAAGTATTGAAACTAATTACAGTAAATATGTATTTGATACCAATGCTTCAAATTATAATTATGTTATAAAAAACTTCATTAAACCTTCAAATATTATTTTTAAGAGCTTCTTTATATACCCTAATCCAACTACAAATAAAACAAAATCAATTACACTTAATTTTGGAAATTATTTTACGACGAACTACCATATTACAATATATGATGTATTCGGAAGAGTGGTAAGTAATCCTTCTCCAACATTAGATTATGGCAATAAAGTTAAAATCCCAATTGATGATTTAAGCCCTACGGTCTATTTTGTAAAAGTAACGATCGATAATGTTCAATTCAAGCCGGTACAATTAATTATAATTCATTAAAAGTCGATAGAGAAAAAAAAATCTCAGCTGATTCATTTGTTCTTCTTTTTAATATAATCGTAGTTCAAAATACCGCTATAGAAAGTAAGATTACGAGCCTTATTTCTAAAATTACACTCAAGTAAAACTTGGGCAAATGACACAATTTCACACATTCTAATTCCATTAGTCGAAAATTAAATTAGAAAAGCTGAATTTGGCTACATTCTTAATGTAAAGGTTCCAATCTGGACTAAACGAAATTGAAGGATTACATGACACGTTCATCATTGCTAATCCAATGCAACAACAACATTAATCCAACAGTTTACTTATTTTATTGGGTTTACAAAGCAGATCTTTTGTGCTTGCAAGTCGTCCACATTTACCACAAATATGAGTTGCATCTTTTGCTTGCTCTACAAAAAAGAGCAGGTTATCTGGTAATTTTTTCGAGTAGTCGCAAAGTGTTTTCATCTTCTATGAATTATATACGTACTTAGGGTCTACTGAATAACTCTACCTCTTCGAGAATCAAACAGCAAAATCAATATCGATTTTATCCCAAAGATTACAATTTAAAGGGCTTATAATTTTATCAACTAAAAAACATC
>Ga0302288_1000058_pt1 | contig 100874 bp, 48 predicted proteins | sample III_Fen_N1_1_FD_194549 | JGI IMG/M metagenome (GOLD analysis project Ga0302288, IMG submission 194549) | Peat permafrost microbial communities from Stordalen Mire near Abisko, Sweden - III_Fen_N1_1 | ecosystem: Environmental > Terrestrial > Soil > Wetlands > Permafrost | place: Sweden: Abisko... | reverse complement strand
CGGTGGTGACCCAAGTCTTGTTTTTCGTTAAAATAGAAAATGTGCATATCAATTCTTTGTGCTTTGAAATTTCTTCCGAACACTAATGACTACAAGTCCGCGCTAGCGGGAAAAGTAATACTGCTATTTCGAAGGAATAAGTTCCGCTGTTTCATTTTGGTCGTTTTTAAAAAAAATCCAACCTACACCTTTTGCTAAGTAATTGCCCGAACGAGTTTTATAAACATTGTTGTATATTTTCCCATTAACCAATGCTGTATCAAGCTTTGTATCTGCATTCATATATTCATCCGTACCAAAATATATTTGCATCCCTCCTCCTTTTCTTGTGTTTTCAAGATGAAAAGTTGCACCTAAAGATCTCCCATCATGGAGTGGAATTGTTAAATAAATGCTATTAGATATGTAAAGTATATCTCCACACCATTCTGTTGTTTCATATCTTTCATCATAACTAAAACGATATAAATCTTTTACTGTATCAATATGTAATCCGGAATTACGGGTAGTTACTTTAAATGTGAGTGTGTCAAATGATGGCATCCATTGTAAGTCGTCTTCAGTTAACGGATATCTTTTTTCATTCTCGCAATTATGTTTATAGTTTTTAACGCATGCGTTAAAAATAACAATGCAAAATAATAAAATGAAAGATACTATGTGTTGATTGTGTTTTTTCATATTGTATGTCTTTAGTGTAATTAAAGGTTTAATGTAATACTTAAAAATTATTCAGGGCAGTTGTTACTTTCTGGCGTTATGATAAATTCAGCCCCCGGCTTTACCTCAAAATCTTTTACTAAGGTTATTGACACAGGTGCTCTAAATTCTACACTACTTCCTGAATTTATCGTTAAAGATTCCGCAATTATTGTTTGTAATGCTTTATAGCTGCCACTCGATACATTCGAACTGTTGTTGAAAAATAAATTAAGTGCTAACTGACCGCCACAACTATATTTAGTCCATTGCTCAAGTAGGGCTGTTGTGGAACGCGCTTCAGCAGCGTTGATTGTAATACCAGGAATATATGGCCATGGATACAATGACATATAATCGGGTTTTTGATTCCAGGTATAGTACGATGTTATGTTTGTAGCCATATCTGATGGTTCATCGTTAATCTTTAAAAGGTCATTACAATAGTTTATAGTTCCATATATAGTTATTTTGTCTTGAACAGAAACACCCGATACACCTATAATGTTTTGATGCTTCTGATTATATTCGTTATATGGATAACCTAGCTTTTCCGGTTTGTCTGTAGTTTTTATATCAAAACTAATGTGTACGTCCGTGCGAAAAAATGTATTATGCGGCCCATTTGAACCGTGTACTAAGTCAAATTTAACTTGTTCTACACGATTACCTTCCGACAAATTATGATGTGGCCCTGGGTCTGTTTTAAAACGTCCATGAAAATTCAAATCGGGTGGAGGAATCGGATTTTCAAATATACCATCATATATTTGAAACGTCCAAAACGGATCATAGCTTGCATTATATGCTACAACATTAAACGATGCATTTTGCTGAAAATTTATAGAATGTCTTAATCTTCTAAATATACAATTATCGACTAAGCAATTATAAGCTCCATCGAGCTGTACACCGTAACCTTGACCACCATCTCCATGAGCAAGAGCATCGTTAAACAAACTACCGGTTATGGTAATGTTATGTACACCACTTGTTGCGGTACTTTCTGAACTTTTAAATTCTACATGAAATTGGTATGCCTCGTAACTGCTCACACCCGCTACCCAACAGTCGCTTGAATTTTCAAACCCAATATTCGAACCACTGGTAGCGTCTGTTGTTCTGTGAAGTATTAAGTCTTCGATTCCTATTTTTTGACTTCCTTTAATATAAATACCGTAATTATTGTGATTAAATTGTAATATTGAACCGGGTGAAGTATCACTTCCTTTTAAAATTACATTGTTCATAGAATAATAAGTAGTACCATTATCTGTAAAAGACTTCATTTCAATTTTGTCATTAAATACATAGGTTCCGGGTGGAAAAAAAACAACAATCAATTCGTTAGAATGCTCCATTTTTATGTTTTGAATGGCTTCAATAAGGAGAATAGAACAATCACTTCCATCAGTTTTTAAACCAATATCGGTAATTGCATTAATTATTTTATACGGATTGCGAGTGTTTTTATAGGTTGCACTTCCTGCTGTACTCCATGTTGCAAAACACTGTAGGTTGGTATAGCCCCCACTCTCAAACGGGTATGAATAGAAGGATGATTGGGCAATTGAGTTGCCTAAAATGCAAAACAATAAATATATTGCGACTAAAGTAAAATATTTTAAATTCATAGATTTTTTATTAAAGATTTACTATTCAGTTAAAATCATAGTTTTAGTATCGAGTAGAACCTTAGCCGAACATTCGTTCATTTACAACCTCAGCTTAACAGGGAGCTGGGCATAATGTGATGATAAAATCCTTGAAAATAGTAATAATATTAATTTGAAGGAATTAGTTCTGCTGTTTCATTTTGGTTATTTTTAAAATAAATCCAACCTATACCTTTTGCATAATAATTACCCGCTCGATTTTTATATACATCATAATATATTTTTCCATTTATTAGTGCTGTATCAAGCTTTGTATCGCCATTTAAATATTCATCTGTTCCAAAATACACTTGCATTCCTCCTCCTTTTCTATTATTTTCTAATTTAAAATGGGCACTCATTGAACGCCCATTATATAGTGGGAAATATATATCTAAGTTATAATTTAAATAAAGTATATTACCACACCATTCTGTTGTTTCAGTTCCTTCTTCATGACTGAAATCATAAGAAACTTTTACTGTATCAACATGAAATCCGGAATAACGAGATGTAATTTTAAATGAAGGTGCTGTATCTACTAATGTTACCCATTTTAAATCTTCATCCGAAAATAGATATCTATTTTTGTCAGAGCAATCATGTTTTCTAATACATGCATTAAAAAAGAAAATTGTACAGAGTAGTATATAGAATAAAATAGCTTTTTTCATTTTTTCATTTTTTAGTATTGTTAATTTATATGAGTCGTTTCAATACTTTGGCTGCGCTCAATGACAATAATTGTTTATTGAGCGTAGTCGAAGTGAACTATTTAAGTTTTTTTACGGACACGCAACATTCCCGGCATTTATTATAAATTCAGCCCCCGGTTCAACTTCAAAATCTTTAACTAAGGTTGTTGATTCGGTAGCTTTAAATTCAACTGAAGTCCCAGTCTTTATTTTTAAAGATCCTGAAATTATTGTTGAGAAAGCCTTATACGTACCACTGGTTACATTTTGATTATTACCAATAAACAAACTTTGAGCTATTTGATTCCCACAATAATACTTTGTCAATAATTCGTAATAAGGAGAATTTGAGCGATTTTCAGCATCATTATGAGAAATATTAGGTACATATGGCCACGAAGATACAGAAAGATATTCCGGTTTTTGATTCCAAGTGTAATACGATGTTACATTTGCATTCATATCCGTGGGGGCATCATTTAATACTAATAATTTATCACAATATATTTTTGTTCCGCTTATTGATTCCATTTGATTATCAGAAACTCCATGAACACCTATTATGTTTTGGTTGTGTTGGTCATCTATATCAAAAACATAATCATGGGACTTATTAAAAGGTGTTGTTGATATTTCTAAGCCCTTTTCTGAATAGGTTCTTAAAAAGGTATTGTGTGGACCATTTGAACCATGCGAAATATCAATTTTGATTTGTTCGACACGATTTCCTTCAGATAAGTTATGATGTGGACCTGGGTCGGTATTAAATCTTCCATGAAAACTCAAATCAGGTGGTTTAACTAATCCCGTTTCTTCCCATACTGGTTCATAACTGGCATTATATGCAATAACATTAAATGAAGGATCTTGTTGAAAACTGATAGAGTGTCGCAATTTTCGAAAAATACAATTATCGACTAAACAATTATATGCACCGTCTAATTGTACACCATATCCTTCGCCATCTCCTCCATGTGCTAGAGCATCGTAAAATAAACATCCGGTTATAGTTATGTTGTGAACACCGCTTGTCGCTGTACTACCTGCACCTAGTAATTCTATATGAAATTTGTATGCTTCATAACTACTTACACCCGACACCCAACAATCGCTCGAGTTTTCAAATCTAATATTTGAACCACTCGTTGCATTTGTTATTCGGTGAAGAAAAAGATCTTCTATTCCTATTTGTTGACAATCTTTAATATAGAGCCCAACAGTGGAATGATTAAACTTTAATGCAGAACCTGGAAAGTTATTGCTTCCTTTTAAAATTACATTATTCATACTGTAAGTAATTCCATTTTTAGTAAATGGAGCTAATTTTATTTCTATATTATTAAACACGTAGGTTCCGGGTGGGAAATAGACAACAATTAAATCGTTTGGATGACTCTTCTTTATATCTTTAATTGAATCGATTAAGAATGAACAATCGCTTCCATCTGTTTTTAACCCGAAATCTTTTACAGCATCTATCACTCTATAAGGGTTACGGGTAGCTTTATATGTTGAGCTACCTGCTGTACTCCATCTTGTAAAACATTGCTGGTTGGTATAGTCTCCACTCTCAAACGGGTATGAATACATGGTTGTTTGGGCAATTGAGTTGCCTAACATGCAAAACAATAAATATATTGCGACTAAAGTAAAATATTTTAAATTCATAGATTTTTTATTAAAGATTTACTATTCAGTTAAAATCATAGTCTTAGTATCTATCAAAGAGCCATCAGCAATAAGAGCATAATGATACATTCCTGCGCTTAGTTCATTTCCAAAAACTTGAACCGAAGTTATGCCACGTCCGCTAACATTCAAACATTTTAATTGACGGCCATTAAGATCGTATATACAAACCATAGCAGAAGCAACAGTTTCGGGTATTTCGAGTTTTATAGTTGTCGATTCTTTAAATGGATTTGGTGCGTTTGGATATAGTTTTAAATTAGCTTGTTGAATTGAGGTCGGAGTAGATGATATATTATTAGTTATTTCAGTTTCTGTATAAGATTTTGTTTTTGGATTTCCTTTTGAAGAACAACAACTTGTAACAATATCTTGTAAATCGTTTAATTGTTTTTGCAATTTGTCTAATAAAGCACTTTGTGCATTTATCGATTTGTTTTTATTGTCTATAGTTTTTTGTTGCTCTTTTATCGATTCAATTAAAATAGGAATAAAACCTAAGTAGTTTACTGCCAGTAAACCATTTTGGTCTGTTTGAACCAATTCGGGATACACTTTTTGAACATCTTGTGCCAATACACCTATCTGCACAGTCTCATAGAGATTTTTGTACATAGCACTATCGGTTGTAGTATCGGTTGTACTTTTAAGAAGGTTGGTCATTTCTTTTGGCGATTTGTATTTGAAATGAATACCGACTATGTTTTTCAATTTCGAAATATTATTCGAATCGATGTTTACTATTTCTTTTTTAGCTCGTTTATCGGAAGTTATTTCTAGGTTATTTAACCATAATCGACCAATAATCTTTGTTTCGCCATTAAAAAATCCAGCATATTGACCGCTTACGTCACAATCGTATGTTGTTGTTCCAAAAACTCCAGCACCATAATTTGATCCACTTAATTGTCCATATACGCCATAATTATACCCGCTACCTATATTACCTGCAGTTCCAGATATTCCAATAGCTTTTCCATAAGAATTGATTGGTGTTCCATTATAAGCAACACCTCTTATTCCAATGAGACGGTTTCCACCAGTTACTGGAGTCGTATTTCCATATATACTATATAACCAGTCACTACCTGTATTTAAAACGGTACTACTTTTTACATACAATCGAGTATTAGTCATAAAACTAGTACCTCCTATTCCAACATTACCAGTTGTACCTTCAATATTAAAATAACGATTTAAGGCTGTACCAGAAGTAGGTTTACCACAAATGGTAAATAATCCTTTATATACTCCAACATCTTCAGGAAAGACAAGGTTAAGATTGAGACCAACGCCAAAATTGTCGGCATAAAATCCCATTTTTATACCACCTAAAGGGCTTGGCTCGCTATTATACATTAGAAATAAAGGATTAGCGGTATTGGGAACATATTGTGCTGTACCTAAATCAAGAGCAGCTTGTGGCATTTGTGCCGTTGGCAATGTAATACCTACTTTGCCATTGCTGGCAACTTTTAATTGTGCTTGTGTCATTGCGGTTGCCATAAAGCTTATTGCAATGGTAATAATAATTTTTCACATAATAAAATTTTGGGTTTATGAATTTATAAAGGTTTACTGTTGATTTAAAGACTGTATGTTTTATCTGTTTCTATTTCTGTTAATGATTATTGTTCGAAGAGACGCCCTAATAGGGCGTCTCTAACATTATGCCATTTACTTAACCACCTCGCTCACGGGGTTGCACCATTCGCCCTGCCCACTTAGCGAGATATATGCACAGCGAAACCAATATTTAGTAATGGGGGTAAGCCCAGTAACCAAAAACGACGATTGTACACTTATACCTTCTTGTTTCCATGTAACGCCATCGATACTGCTTTGGAACACCCACGATTTTGCGTCTGCTACCTTTTGGTGTTTTAATTGTATTTCGCCAGAATGTTCGCCATTGGTAGCAGTAAAATCGGGTTGTGCAGCATAAACTGGTTGTTTCGAAGCATCGAAACCCGAGCTTAGAATAATAGTTTCGTTACCATTTGCTATTCGCTCAACATACATAGCTTGTTTGCGAAGCAACTCTAATAATGCTTTTTGTGCCTGATACATGTCGGCAGTTTGTTGCTTGCCACCACCTTGTGCAGCATTATACTTGGTTTCGAGCGTTGTAGCTGCTGTTTGTATAGCTGCATACAGCACATCGGGTGTTACAAATACGGCTGCATTTGCTAGCATTTTGGTTGCAGTATTGCGAGCCAATTCAATTAATTGTAAAACCGATAGGTCGGCATAGTTAATAATTACTTTTACTCTTCTCATGTTTTATAAGTATTTAAAGGTTAGAAAATACAGGGTTTAGGTTGTTTACTATATGAAAGTAGGTTATATAACAAAGTATAGGAATTAGTAGTGCATTGATTTCGACTGACACAGAATTGAGGGTATCTACAACAAGCAATACACAATAAAATATAATCCATGTACAGATTATATCTATCGGTATATGTTTTACATTTTTCTGTATACAGATAGAAGCTAACCGTACATGTTTTAAGACTAAAGATGTACCGATAAAACTTTTTTGTATATACTTTAATGCTATCGGTATATGTTTTACACTTATCGGTATACAGACAGAAGCTAGTTGTGCATGGTTTTCGTTTAAAGAAATACAGGTAGATTTTAATTGTATTTGCTTTGATGCTTTTGGTACACAGACAACTCTTTTCTGTATATAATGTAACGTAATGTATATACAAGCAACAATAGGATTGCAAAAAGAAGAAGACGTCTGAGGGTTTAAAAACCTCGGACGTCTGAAGCAGTAATTTGTAAATATGAGTTATAAATGTAACATAGAATGTTGTGATTTTTGCTATGCATTCGTTGTATTTGGAAAATTGCATTATAGTAGAGACGCAATGCATTTTGGTAGAGACGCAATGCATTGCGTCTCTACAGAAAAACCTTAAATTACATGCGAGGTTATTGTATTGTATTATATTGTTAGCAAAATAACCGAAAGCACCAAATAACAAATCAGGTAAATAACCGATTGAACAGTTGTATTTGTAAGTATTTTGCATGTTGTTGTTTGTTGTTATTCTGTATACAAATATAATTATTGTTTTGAAACGACAAAACATTTGGCTAAATATTATTAGTTAATTGCGTATTAAAATGTATGCTTTAGAAATCGCATCTTGTCCCCTCGGCAAGCTCGGGGACCTTATACATTTCTAATAGAATAGGCTCGACAGAATCAGCATGTCGAGCTTGTCGAGACATTATAGTACCCAAAAAAAGGACTGAGGTCCCCGAGCTTGTCGAGGGGATTACTTCAAAAAGGACTGAGGAGCTTATCGAGGGGATTACTTCTGCTAGCGCGGACTTGCAGTCCGTGCTAGGTATAACATTCCCATTTCTATAAAATCTATTATAATTAATTTCGTCTAAAACTCAATATTATCGAACTAAAATAATAACATCTATTTACAGACTAGTTTGCACGGACTGCAAGTCCGCGCTAGCTGAGAATAGCAACAGAAACAACAAGGGCTTGAGAAATTGTTCGAAAAAATATGGTTTACCCGCAACCGCAAGTGTTACGAAGTACACTTGTGGTTATTATTCTTAACATTTATAAAAGCAATTGTTTACCCGAAAAGTTTTTAACTTTTCTTCGGCATTCAATATTTATATAAATAAAGCTAATACAAGCAAAGTTATAAACTTTGCAGAAAACACGTTTCAGTTTTGTGTCATTTCTTTTTAACCCACAAGTGTACTTCGTAACACTTGCGGGAGCTGGGGATGATTTTATAATTGAATGTAGAACGCTATATTGATTTTCAAGTAAGCGATTCTACTTTCCTTCTACCAATTTATTATCAATCATTCGATTGTTGTATTGCTGCATAAAAGCTTGTGTTTTACGAAGCAAATCTGATTGCGATGAGGTATTCGAAATTTTATGTTTAAGCGAACGGTCGAGTTTATAATCAAATAATCCAACAATAGTTTTACCATCAGATTGTAGAATTTGATTATTATTAAAAGTTTGGTAATTGCCATTCAAGAAATTAATTGCAAAATCGTTTGCTGAAGGATGGAATAGATCTTTTCCAAAAGCAACATATGGCTTATCAAAATTAAGATAATTGAGTAAGGTTGGCATTATATCTATTTGTTGAGCAACTGTTGTTGTATCGTAACCTTTAAGACTTCCATCGGGAGTATAAAAGATAAGTGGAATTGAAAAATGATCGACATCGTTATTACATTCTTTATAATAGGGAAACGAAGCATGATCGGCGGTGATTACAAAAATAGTATTTCGAAACCAAGGCATTTTACTTGCCGTTGCAAAGAAATGTCTTAACGATAAATCGGTATAATTAATGCATTGATGAAGTGGTAATGGACCTTTCTTTAACTTACCGTTATATTTATCGGGAATTGCAAATGGGTGATGTGACGAAACCGAGAAAAGACTTACACAAAAAGGTTGTTTAAACGAATTTATTTTCTGAGAATAAAATTGAAAAAATGGTTCGTCCCAAATACCCCACATTCCATCGAAATCGGCATCGTTATTATATTCTGTTTTACCATAATAGTCATCGAATTTAGCCAATTTCATAAATGCTTGAAATCCCATTGAACCATTGGGTGCTCCATGAAAAAATGCAGAACGATAGCCTTTAGTCTTAAGAAGAGACGCTAAACTATTAATGGTGTTTGATGAATATGGAGAAAGCACATATGGTACTTCCATTCCTGGTATACTTGCTAATACAGAAGGCAAAGCTTCGATAGACTTTTTCCCATTGGCAAATGCATTTTGGAATACATAACTCTGTCCAATTAACGAGTCGAGAAATGGAGTGTAACCGGTATAGTTTTTAATCTTGCTTTGCTTATTGAGAGCTCCTACAAATTCTTTACTATAACTCTCTAAAATAAAAATTACGATGTTTTTTTGCTTAAATGGTTTATTAAAAACTGGCTTATGAACTGGAGAATAAATAGAATCTAATTGTGATGGAGTAAAGAATTGCTCTTTCTGTAATCCATTTTTATTGATAGTTCGAATTAGGGCAAAAGGAGTGTTAAGCACCAATGCTGTTTCGTTTGGATTTTCGACAAATTCTCCTGCATTACTTAATGTAATTGGGCGAGTACTATGGCTGAATCCTCCGCGTAATCCACCAACAATAAGGATTAAGCTAACAATCATTGCTGCAGTATTGAGCGGATAATACAACCACGGATTTTGGATGCTAACTTGTGTTTTAATTATTGGTCGATATGCCCATATCATAAAAGCAATAAACAAACCGAACAAAACTGTAACATACCAATAATCAATAATAAATCTAAAGAATAACGAGCCAAGATTTTGTTCGTTTTTAAACTGGCTAAAAACAATACATGTTGTTCGACGAAAGGTAAATGGATAATACGGTATATCGGCAAAATTTGCAAATAGCGCAATACTATTTGTTACTATAAAAATCCAAAACACTATTTTCTGATAACGTTTATTGTGGCGAAACCTAAATGGGATAATCATTCCAAGAATAAACAAAGCATTTACATACAATATTGCTGTAGTATCGAAAGTAAGTCCACCGTGCAGAATAGTTAGTAATCGAGTTAATGTTACATCAACAAAATATGAATGATTGAACAAGAAAAAGAGTATTCTACTTAGGCTAAATAAAACATATATAAGTAATAATCGGTAAATAAGTACCGAATAGATATTGCCTTTAACGAAATTACGAATTGAATTGATCATCCTTTTATTTTAACTAGCCAAAGGTACAAAAAGAAAGAGCTTTTCTATACATTGATAGAAAAGCTCTTTACTGATATTTTTAAAAAACTTAAGGCTTAAATAATACGTTATAAGAATGAAACATTGTCGTATTTTCAATTACCCCTAAAATCCCCTAAAGGGGACTTTGCCTCAGCACTTACTTAAAGCCCCTTTAGGGTTTTGGTGTAAAAAGATTTTTAAGAAATCCGAAAACATTTACGTTTATGGCTTATTAACTGGAGTAAGTTTTACATTTATATTATTTTTTGATTTTAAATCGAGAGCCTTATCGATATAAAACTGTTCGTAATAATATCCATCTTTATAAGCTAAACCAAATATAGGTTCCATTTCAATTATCTTAATTTTAACTTTACCATCTGCATCTGTTTTTCCACTAGAATACGATTTAGGTTCAGATGCATTACCCATTTGAAACTCTTTAGCATTCTTTTCAGTCATTAAATAGACTTCAACATTTTCGAGTTTTTTGTCTAAGGTATCGGTAACGGTTACTTGTAAGGTTGCTTTATATTTCGAGCAAGATGCAAAACTTACGATTACAGAAAGTGCTGCTATTATAAATATATTTTTCATTTTAACAGATTAATAAATGTTAATAAATTGACGTAAGCCTTTTCCCTCGAGGGAATGATCGTGACGAGGAGTTATAAAACTTTTAAGTGCAACTACCGAATTTGGATAATTAAGTGCTGCTGCAATAAATGGTTCAGAAGCATCGCCAAGTGGTTTCGTGAAATCTTCGTTTACTGGAACAGTAGGTTCAATGCCACCGTAGTAATAACCAACATTATCAGCATTAACAGTTGCAAACGTAATTGGAACAATTGCATAATCGCCATAGGTGAACATATTCATTCCAACTGGTTTTCCGTAAGACGTTTCACCTATTTGAACAACATCAATATAAGGTTTTAAAACATTTAAAAACAATTCGCTAGCCGAAGCTGTACTTCCTGTTGTAAGAATAAATACTCGTTTAAACGATAAAGCATTTGTTTTCTCAAAGGAAATCGATTGGTTGTATTTAGTATTTGATGAATTATAAATATAGCTAAACATTAATTTATTACTTACCGTTGCAGGAGCAACCATATTCGCTAAATAAGCTGCCGCATTTACCAATCCACCACCATTATAGCGAAGATCGACGATTAATTCTGTAACTCCGCTCGACGCAAAAGATGCAAAAGCTTCATCTATTTTACTCGGTGTACTTTCAACAAAATTATTGATAAAAATATAGCCAAATTTAGTATTATTAAACGATGTAATTATTTTATACATTGGAACCGTTTCTGTTGAAATCTGACTTGCGACAAGTTGAACCGTTCTTTTCGATCCATTTAGTTCTGTAACATTAAGTGTTATTGTTTCACCTAAATTACTTGGATAGATATCGGCAAAACTTTTTATTTCGTTTACTTTATAGCCATTTATTGTATTTATAATACATCCACGAGTAAGTTGGGCATTAGATGCAGGCGAATTATTTGAAATTTTACTAATCACTATATACCCATCATTATCGCGAGCTAAGTTAAATCCATAAGCTACAGCAACATTATTTTGATAAAAATCTTCTTGAATTTTTACGTTCTCAACATAACTCCATACATCAAGTGTTTTATATGTTAAAGCATCGAGAGCTTCTGTTGGCGACTCATACATCGACATATCTGTCTTTGCAGGAACTTTACCTTCATAAAAATACACATCCTTCATAAGTTGGTATATGTATTCATTTATCATAGGCCAACTTTTCTGGTATTCAATATCCTTTGGTTTTTTACAAGATATTCCAATACAGCCAATTCCAATAATTAACAGTAACCATTTAGATATTTTCTTCATTTTTGTAAGGCTTTAATATTCGTGTTTTCAATTGATGCGACAAATCTATTTAAATATATAATCCGAAACAAATAGTTTGCATTTTTATTTTTAATCATTTTTCATTGATTCTGGTTGTCCAGTTGCTTCGATAACACTTTGCCACAACTCTCCTTCTAAATCAATCTTTTTACGTTCTTGAACGGTTGCTGAAATTGGCAAAATAGTAAAATGGCCATTCCAATTTCCAACCACAAAATCTGTTTTACCAGCCATCGAAGCATGTACCGCATGTTGTGCTAATTGATTACAAAATTTGCTGTCATCTGCAATTGCTGTTGCACTTCGAATAATATAACTTGGATCGATATAGCGAATAGAATGACGGAAGCTTATTTTATCGAATTCTGTTTTAATCGTATCACGAAGAAATGTTCCAATATCTTTTTTTAGTTCATTACCCGATGCGTCTTTTGTAATGCTTTGATCGGAAAATAAATGTTGTCCAGCTCCTTCTGCAACAACAATTAATGCATGATGTTTTCTTTCAAGTCGATCTTGAAGTGTTTTAATAAATCCTTTTGGACCGTGCAAGTCGAACTCAAGTTCAGGAATTAATACAAAATTAGCATCGGGCAACGATAGTGCAGCACTCGCAGCAATAAAGCCAGAATCGCGCCCCATAAGTTTTACTATAGCAATTCCATTGTATGCTCCCTTTGCTTCGTGATGTGCATCGCGAAGAATATTATTTGCTATAGTAAAAGCTGTTTCGAAACCAAAAGATTTACTAATAAAGCTTATATCATTATCAATAGTTTTAGGAATTCCACCAATTGATATTTTGAGTCCACGATTTTTAACCTCTTCATAAATTGCATGAGCTCCTTTTTGAGTTCCATCGCCACCTACAGTGAAGAGTATATTAATGTTCATACGTTCCAATGCATCAACAATTTCAGAGACATCTTGATTCCCTCTTGAAGAACCTAAAATTGTTCCACCTTGCGTATGAATTGTATCAACTAAATCGGGAGTTAGATCTATTACTTCGTGACCATATTTTGGAATAAAACCTTCGTAACCATATTTTATTCCTACAATACGATTTACGCCATATCTATTAGTAAGCTGAAAGACCAAACTTCTAATAACATTATTTAGACCAGGACAAAGTCCTCCGCAAGTTACAATTGCAACCTTTGTTTTTTTTGCATCGAAATAAATCTTTTCTAGTGGACCCGCTTTTTCGAAAGATAAAGGTTCTGTATTTGCTGATTTACAATTATGGAAGTTTTCGAGAGAACAATCGTGTAAAACTCTTTCGTTTTCTTTGATTATCGTTCTTGGAAGTAAGCCATTCTTATGTGCTGATTTTATAGGATTATCTATCGTGCAAGTACCTAGTGATGCAACAGTAAAATCGAGTTCTGATATCATACTTTATTATTTAAAAATTCTAAATAAAGGTATGGATTTTTGTAATTGAATATTTACTGAATTGTAAATTGTATTAACAAAAAAAGAGCGACACCAAAATGATGTCGCTCTTAGCTTTACGGATTTTATTTTTACTTGTTTATCATAATCGATTTAGTAATTACTTTTCCTTCAGATTCAACTTTAATTAAATACATTCCATTTTGAGATGCATTTAAATCAATTAAAACAGACGAATCTGATGTTTTAGCTGTTTGCGTTGAAAGTACTTCTTGACCTAAAATATTACTAACAGTTACTGTATATTTACTTGCTTTAGTACTTACAATTTTAACTGTAAACTTACCATTCGATGGATTTGGATAAGCAGTTACGTCTGCATTTAATTCAAATATTGAAGTTCCAGTTAATTCACTTTCGGCCATATTCGATAACGATTGGCTATAAGGACCACTATCCGATTTCAATAATGTAGTAACAACCGTTGCTGGTAAATCATATTCAACACGATAAACATCACCTTTTTTACCATCTGTATCGTTGTATAGATAGCTTCCATTAGATGCAGATGCAGCGATAGACTTGATTAAAGTATCGTTTCTGTAGATTTTATACGTTGAAAGAGCTATTCCTTCATATCCATTCCAATTTAACTGATTTGAATTAGTAGATTCGCTATAACCAGCTTGTAATAACATAGTACGATGTGGAGTACTTTCTACTTTCGATTGACATTTATCGGTAGTTTGTAATTTATAACGATACGTTTGTTGCATTGGATCAACGTTATAATCTACAATATAAGATGTGTCAGAAATTAATCTAGTTCCAACTGGTTCCCATACATTAGCAAAAGTTGTTTCTTTAAGTACAGTATAAGAACTTGTATTCATATCTTTGGATCTAATCCAAGCTAGTACAATTCTATTCTTTCCAAGAACTGTAGCGACACCAAGTTCTTCTGCATAAGGTTGTCTTACAACTATTGTAACAGAAGATGTGTTTTTACAACCATTTGCATCAACAACAGTTACTATATATTTTCCAGTAGCTGTTACAGTAATTGTTTGAGCAGTAACTCCAGTACTCCATGCATAAGAACTTAAACCTGTTCCAGCATTTAATACTTTAGGTGTTGTTGGACAAATACTATCGTTAGCACCTAGACTTACAGTTGGAAGTGCGTTTTGTGTTACAACAATTGCATCAGATGTTATACAACCATCATCATCGGTAGCAGTAACAGAATATGTTCCGCCAGAAGTAACCGAAATTGAATTACTAGCTGATGTTGGATTCCAAGAATAGCTTATAAAGCTTGTACCTGGAATTGTGGTAGGTTGAACAATTTTAGTTTCTCCGGTACAAAGAGCTATATCAGATCCAAGATTAACAGGTTGTTTTACTTTAACAACTACATTATCGTAATATTTAAATAATCCGTTTGATATAGTTACAGAATATGTAGTACTTGTAGATGGTGTAACAGTTATATCTTGAGATGTTAAACTATTGCTCCATTTATAACCTAAACCAGATGTTGAAGTATGAATTGTTGCAGAATTACCTTTACAAACAACAATTGAATCTTCAATTATACCAACAACCGAAATGTATTTCTCAATAACTAAAGAATCTAATCCATAAGTGTTTTGAGCAAATAATTTAACTGTGTAGTTTCCTGGTTTTGAATAGGTAACTTCTGGATTTGCTTTCGATAAATTTGGAGTTGTTCCAGCTTCGAAATCCCAAATCCAACTCTTAGCACCTGTTAAAGAAGAATGGAAACTTACAGCCTCTCCTACTCCAACAACTTGATTTTCTGCATAGAAATTTACAAGTGGTTTCGTTGGCCAACTGCTCGACATATTTAACTCTTGGTCGAATGTTACTTTTGTATCGGTAAATAAGCCATCTTCGTCTGTTGCAGTGAACGTAATTGATTCTCCACCCATCCAGTTTTGATCAATAACAGCAAGGTATGCTATGTTGTTTACAATTGAGATATTTAGCTTAGTTGATACACTTGTTGACCATTTAATATTAGTTGGAAGTGTATAATCATCCGAAACAAATTCATTTAAATCTATTTGTCCAAATTGTACAGTAGCATTTTGAATTTGTACTGGAATTGCTAAAACAGTAGGTGCAGTGTTAGCAACTTTCGATACTGTAAAGCCAATACGAACGCTATCTTTTAATCCTCCAGCATCTTGTGCAATAACCCATAGAGAATCAGTTCCAGTAAATGCTGTATTTAATAATTCGAATTTAGCATAGCCAGCATATACATAACTTGCAATGTTCGAAGAAGATTTAACCGACCAAAGTATAGAATCTGCTGGAGTGTAATCATCAGAAACGTATTGTGTTAAAACAATTGGACTAAATACATCTCCTGTTTTAATTTGCTGACTTGGTATTTTTGCAACAACAGGTTTTGTATTTTGAAGTGTAGAAACAGTTACTTTAAATGATACTGTTGTTGTTTGACCATCTCTATCTGTTACTGAAATTTTAACTGTTTCAGTTCCTGAAGTAAAAGATGGTTTTGGAATTATCGATAAAACGGTTCCGGTTAAATCGTAAGTAAATCCAGTTAATTTAGCAACAGTTATAATTAAATTTTCGATTGATGTATTATCATCAACAATATATTTAGCTAAATCGAAAGAAATACCATCGGTTCCTGATTTAATATTTAAAGCTGGAATATTTACAATAACTGGAGATAACGAAGGATAAACAAGAACTTCGGTTGTATCTATAAAGTTACCATCTTGACTTATTGCAAATAATGTTGTTGTTCCAACGCTATTTGCTGATATTACTCCATATTCATTTACAGTAGCGATATCTTGATTTGAAATACTCCAGTAGATGTTTTGGTTTGTTGCATTAATTGGTTCAACAGATGCTTTTATCGCAACAGAAGTTCCGTTTAAGAGAGCAACTTTGGGTTGAACAGTTATTCCAGTTACAGGAATTTGCGAAGATGTTATTGCTAACACACAAACTGCAGTTATAGATTTATCGGCAGTCGAAACAATTACTTTTGCATAGCCAACTTTTTTAGCCCAAATCATATTGTTATCGTTTTCAGCATAAGATGTATCTGAAATAGTCCAAATTAAATCTTGATTTGTAGCATTTTCTGGTATAACAGTAAAAGGTATAGAATTAGTTTCACCATCGACTAAACTAAATATTGAAGGTAAAACTATTTGCTGTACTGGTGCTATTACAATGATTTTGCAACTGTCAAATGCTGCTGCGTTATCGCTTGAATTAGCATAAACATAAGCAATACCTGGATTTCTTGGAATTAACACACCATTTATATCAACTTCAACAACATTTGCATTTGTACTTGACCAGTCAACCAATTTATTTGTAGCTGTTTCTGGATATACATATGCCTTTAAATTACTTGTTGTTTCATTGATTTTAACAATCACAGAATCTCTAATAATAGTAACTTTATTTACAGCAGTATAACCAATCTTGCTATTCTCTAAAGCAATAAATGCCATTTTTAAAGCACCTGCTGTACTATCTACTTCATATTGCGAAGAAAGTATTTTTTCGTAAACAAGTTTAGCCGAAACACTAGCATTGTAGAATGCTAAAACAGCAGATGTAGGATATTGACCAGGTTTATTTCCTGTTAATGAATTATCGTTAATAAATGTCAATTTAGCTTTTGCTTCTAATAAAACATAAGCCAAATTCGATTTATCTGCTAATGGTTTTGTTACCTCAACAATAAAGCTATCGCGAACAGCTGGATTATTTTTAGCAATTGCATAAACAATAGCTACTCCTGCTCTAAGCGTTGTAATAACTCCAGCAGTATCAACTATTACAGAACCTGAATTTGAAGATACCCAAAGAATTTTTTTGTTTGTAGCATTTGAAGGTGTAATTGTTGCCATAATTGAATTATCAACAGAACTTTCTTTCATTGAAAGAACACCTTCGACATTAATTGTTATTCCTGTAACAGGAACTTCATTCACCATTACAAAACATTCGTTCGATTTTACAGCTTGGAAATCTGTTGCCTGAGCATAAACAACGGCAAATCCAGGATTTACACCCTTTATTGCACCATATTTATCTACAGTAACAACATTTGGATTACTACTTATCCAATTTATTGTTTTATTTGTAGCTGTTGTAGGTAGAATCTCACGTTTTAATAATCTTGTCTCGTTATTATTAATCGCAACTTGACTTTCGATAACAATACCAGTTATTTGAATAGGTTTAATATTCGAAGTAATAACTTTTACTTTAGATAAAATTGAAGAATATTTAACTGATGTTGCAGTAATTATTGCAGTATCTACTGCATTTCCTGTTACAACAATTCCACTTGCATCAACAGAAGTTAAAGAACTTGAACTAGACCAAATAATGTCTTTATATGTAGCAGCTATTGGTATAAATGATACAAATAATTGTTTTTTAGATAAAGCATCAACTTTAATAACATCTAATTTGGTTGTTAGGTCTGCATCAACTATTGAAATTTGAGTAAGAACTGTTTCTGAAGAAGAAACTGTAACAATACATGAAGCTACAAGATTTGCATTCGTTTGCGGACTTACTGAAATAGTTGTTGTTCCAACACCAACCGCTGTAATTTTACCTAAAGCATCAATTGTCGCAACATTTTGTGAAGATGAAGTCCAAATTAGGGTTGTGTTTTCTGCAGTTGTTGGTGTTATAGTAGCAGATATTGGTTTAATATCACCAACTTTCATAGACATTGCACTAACATTTAATCCAACTGATTGAATCATTATTGGAGTAATTTGCACATAACAAGTATCAGATACATTGTCGATACTAGCAACGATTCTTGCAGTTCCTTTTGTAAGGCCGGTTACATATAATAAATTTCCTGATGATTGCATTGAAACAACTCCCAAATCTAACATTTTCCATGAAACAATAGTGTTTGTTACATTTGTTGGATTTATATAAGCATTTATTTTTGCACTTCCACCCACTGGAATTATAAGAGATTTATTGTCTATCTTAACAGAGCTAGCAAGAATACCATTATTATGTAATAGTAACGTATCGCCTATTAATTTGTTTGTAGCAGATGTTACAATAATATATGCTTTACCTATTACTTTCGAGGTTGTTATAATTCCTGTTTGTGAAACCGTTGCAACTGATACATCAGATGATGAGAAAACAACATCTTTATTTGTTGCATTTGAAGGATCAAAATTATAAATAAGCTGATATGTACTTGAAGTGGAAACATTTACTTCTGAGTCGTACAATTGAATCGATTTTAAAGCAATTTGAGTATTACTAACTAAAACGATACATGTTGCAAAAACATTTGGATTAGAAACCGATTGAATTTTGATAGTATCAATTCCTGCAGCTATTGGTTTAATTTGACCAGTAGTTAAAATCGAAGTAATTTTATTTGCCGAACTATTAGTAATTGTTACCGTTTGATTTGAAGCATTTGTAGGCATAATAGCAGATGTAATAGTAAATGGAACATCTCCAACAAATGTATTAATGAAGGTAGGTGTTACTGTTATTGATTTTACCGAAACAGGTAAAACATATATAGCACAACTTGCAACTGCATTTCCATCAAGTGAAGTAGCAATAAGAGTGGCTTTTCCTTCAGTTAAACCAATAATAGTACATCCTGTATAAGATTGCTTATCAATTTTTGCTATTTGAGTTGTTCCAGTAGCTATACTCCAAGTACAACCAGGGAGGGTTGCGTTTATTGGTAAAATACTTGCAACATTAATTACTGAAGATTGACCAACTTCCATTTGAACAACAGTTTGAAATAAAGTAATGCCTGTTACAGAAATTGTCGAACTTGTAACAAGTACAACATCAAAAATAGTTGTATTTGAAGTAGAACCAGCAAAGACTTTCGCTTGTCCGGCTTTCGAAGTTGTAGTAATTGTACCTTTAGCATCTACAACTGCTATTGTTGGATCATCAGACCACCACATTAAATCGCTAGATGAGAATGTTGTTGGTGTATAAACAACTTGAGGAGTAACAGTAGAATTTACATTCATTTTTAATTCTACAGGTAAAATATCAATTTTAGTTAGAGGAGTATATTTTGTACTTATTGTTATTACACAACTATCTAAAATTGCTTTATTATCGGCAGAGATTGCATAAATTTTGCTCGTTCCCGATACATCAGCACCAATAGTACCAGTTTGATCGAACGAAATATTTTTGTTCGAAGCTTGCCAAATTACTGTTTGGTTATTTGCATCAGTTGGATAAACTTGTGCTGTAAATTGATATTTTTCTCCAACAGTTAACGATAATGTATGTGTACTTAAAACGACTGATTTTACTCTAGTAATTTTCGCATTAACTTGAACTCCAATTGTATTTGTCACTCCATTAACTGCTGTAACTTTAATATAACTAAAGCCAGGCGCTATACCAGAAATCATTGCATTAAAATTACTGACACATGGATTACAAACATTTACTAAACCAACCGATGCTGGATTATCTATTGACCAAGTTAGATTTTTAATTGTTGCATTTGTTGGTGCAATAATTGGATTAATTGTTAAAGTTTGACCCTCATCAATTGTATACAATGTTTGAGGAAAGCTTATATACGATACTGGAATTTCTGTTATACCTCCACTAATAGAAACAGTCCATTTGGTATAATTTGATAAATCTTCAGATACAACGACATATGTAACAGTTGTCGTAAAATCGACTAACGATGATCCCGACATTTGTTGAACATTTTCGATATAAACTGTGGCACCATTAGATACAATAAAGTAAGGTATCGACTTAGAAACAATAGTTGTTGGATCAACTTTTACATTAATCTTCTGAGTTGCAATATCAATTATTGGATTTTCAATTTGTTCGGGAAGAATAAAGCTTAAGAAATTTGCTTCGCTATTAGCTGGTGCTTTATTTACAATGATATTCCATTTCGCGATATCACCATTTTCGGCAACAACAGTAATAGGATTTTCTCCTAAATTAATATACAAATAATTCGAATTTAATGTACCAACCATTAAAGATGCTCCATCAGATATTTGTAATGTTGCAGAAATATTAGATGCTTCAGCGCTATAAGGAATAGTTATCGAAATTTTATTATTAAGACTATCGATATATTGCTGCACAACAATAGTATTACCTACAGAAACATTTGTAATTTTATTTCCTGTTCGTGCTTTAGTTTCAGAAACAGATAATATATAATCTGGTAAAGAACTATGAACTTGAAAATAATATGTCATTCCTTTATTTACACGGAATGCATAAGGGATTTGTTCTGTTAAATCGTTCGAAGATGAATTAGTCATTTGAGAACAATCTGTTCCTTGATATTGACTAATAGAAGCCCATTGTGTATTTGGATATGCAATTTGAATAAATGCATCAGAAGTTGCAGTAAATGTTACCCATACAGAATTACTAGTATTATTTGTAATTGTATTTGATCCTTTTTGTAATTGAATCGCATTTGAGCAGAAACCTCCCACTGGTACATTAGCTCTTTTAACAATAAAAATATATCTATCTTGTTTTGTACCGTCCTCAGAAAGAGTATAAACAACATTTGTATCAGGTCTATCTATATTCAATTGAGCCCATCCATCTGGACTATTTATAGATCCAGAAGCAAACTGCATTGTTACCATTGTATCAGCAACAATTTTGTAGTTCAAAGAATTGTTTTGAGTTGACCAATCTAATGTAGCAACAAATATCGAATCATTAAATAAAGTTGCCTTTTGACCTCCAATAGTAAAAGAAAGTATTTTGGTCGTACTGTGCAATATTGTTAATTTCTCGATGAAAACATTCCAAGTAACATTTGTCAGTCCATCGGGAGAAGAAACCATAATTGCTGTTGGATTATTATAACTAACCATAATGTTATCATAATACTTTTGTCCAGCTATATTATTAACTTTAACTCCTTGATCGACACTAATTGTTGTAAAGTATGATTTTGAAACATCAACTTGATTTCCAACTTTTACGACAATTGTTTTATTTATTTGATCGATAATTGCCGATTGTGCCATTACTTGTTCATTATTCGTCCCATAAACAACGAAATTACTAATATTCACGTCATTATCTGGCACAAAAGACAATTGCCATATAATATTAGCTTTGTTTTTTATATTGTTATAAAGAATATTTCTTGCTTCAGAAGCTTTCATATGGTATGATAATTCACCATTAATATTCGAAGATGCAATTGGATTTCCGTCGCAATTATCTACTATAGAAAATACACCATTGTTTTGATTGTTATTATTTGCAGAACTATATTTCAAATACAATGTTCCATTAACTGGAGCTTCGAAATTATACCAATCTCTACCAATAGTATTCGATATTGTATAGGTACCTGTTTTAATTTTCTTAGATAACGTACAAATTGCACCTGATGGAATTGCTTGAGCTGTTTCAGATAAATACCAATCAAAAGTTAGACTTGAAGTATTTGCACTACCAAACATAAAAGCAATTTGATATGTTTCACCTTTTGTTGCATAAATATAAGCCGATGTATCTTCAAAATTTAAATACATATCATCATTTCCATTACTAATCATACAATTTTTCATCGATTTCAAATCTAATTGAAGACTGCTTGAAAGCACCTCTCTTTTAAATGAAATTGCAGCTTTACCAGTTTGTGTAGCAGTAAATGAATACCAAACGATACCTCCTGGAATTGATGAAATTGTATTTACAGATTTTGCAATAATTGGTGTTGAACATGAACCTCCATCAGGCAAAACTTTACCTTCGTTAAATTCTAAATTCCATTGAAATGCAGTTGGTATAAATGGCGTTATTGTAGTTGTTCCAGAGTTAATTTCTTCTTTAAACCACCATATATAATATTGTTTACCCGATTCTACTTGAATCGATTTTTGACTTTGTAAATTACAACTATCATTGTTATATCCTAACATTTGCATACTACATCCTGAAGTGATAAGAACTGATGTATTTTCAAATGTATTTCCACAATTCGAAACAGTTATTGCTCCATTTGCAGGTGCAGTATAAACATACCAAGCACTAGCCTTAAATTGCCAATTTGCTAAGTTTACTCCCTTTTTAGCAACAATTGGATTCGAGCATTCTTCACCTTGAAGAATTGGAATTTCGTTTAATGTCCAATTAAAACTATTGTTTCCATATAAAGGAAAATAGAATGTTTCTCCAGCATTACAATCGAAAAGTATTTTTGAATGTGAGCCACAACTTGTATATTGAGTATTTATATAATCAGAAACAGGATTAGCTGTTCCTTGAGTCATATAATTTGAACATTGTGTATGCGAAACTTGATTAACATTTGCATAAATAGTATCAGGCAAATCGCATAAAGAAATAATTATTCGCCCTTTTTCTTTAGCAGTATATGTATAATATTTTTGTGAGCCATTCATATTACCTGTATTGTAGATATATGAATTAACTCCATTAGTAGCAATTATCGGTTTATCGCAAACATCGCCATCTTTATACGAATTTTCATTTAATTGATAACTAAAAGAAATGAGGTTATTATTGGTTACATCTTTACCATTAATTCCAAACACAATAGGTTGACCAGCCTGAGCTTCAATAGAATATTGCATTTGACTATTTGAACATGAATAAGAAATTAATTGTGGATTATTTCCAGAAGTTGAACAGGAACCAGCTATAAATACATTTGCAGAAATACTTGATGGAATTCCGCAAAGTGAAATTACAACTTTAGATCTCGATGAAGGTGTATAGCTATAAAATAGTGTAGGACTGGAATTTTGAACTGGCATAACATTATTAGTTCCAATTTGAGCTGATAAAGCAGTTGAACAATCTTCACCAGGTGCGAAACCTTCTTCATTTAAATACCAGGTAAAAGGAACATACACATTATTAACAAGATCTTTCCCATCAATAGTAAAAGAAATTGATTGACCCGCCGTCATTGACAGAACCAATTCGTTGTTTTGATTTGTACAATTTCTAAAATATGAAGGAGGATTAGTACCAGAACCCGAAGGTGGTATTAAAGTAATTTGTGGATTATATGTTTTTGGAACATTACAAAGAGAAATCACGAATTTGCCATTTTTTGTAGCTGTATAAGTATATTTAACACCATTTCCTTGAGATGCAATTGCTATTGGGAAAATATTACCACCTACAAAAGCTGGTATTGCTTTAATCACCATATCTTTTGTAGTAATATATAAAGAATCGGACGATTGCAAACTACCATTAAACGTCGTTAAGCGAATCTTATATGTTCCAACTTGAGAATATCGATGTGTTACATTTGGACTACAATTATTCATTGTACTTCCATCGCCAAAATTCCATATACAACTTTTAAAGTCAGAATATTGAGAATTATTATTGAAAAAGATATCTTTATTAATAGAGACCGTATCACTACCATTATAACCAATTTTGGTAACTGGAGACATTGTTGTTTCAGTTAGACTCCAAGGGAAATACTTTTGAATATTATTAGAAATATCCCAACCATTAACAACAAAATAGAATACTTGTCCTTGATTACAATTAAAAACTGTAGTCAAAAGCCCATTAGGACAAGTCGTTGGATTATACGTATATACAGAATTTATTGATCCATCAGTACTTTTAATATAAACATTAGATATACTACCAGATATATTTTGAGAAACATCGCATAAAGACAATTCTACTGTACCAGTTGTCGATGCGGTATATGTATAATACTGACCACCATTTGATTGAGTTGAAGATGTTGGATTAAAATAGTTAGTACCATTTATAGCATTTAATGAGATATTTGAAATATCAATTACATTAACTGTTTTTATATCGGTTGATGATTGTGTACCATTTTTAACAGTCAATTCAACATTAAATGTGCCAGCAGATTTAAAGGTGTGCATTACACTTGTACAAGAATTTGTATCTTTGCCATCACCAGAGTTCCAGTAGCAACCACCGCCATCGTAATTTATTGAATTATTAGACATATTAGCAGACATACCAACAGGAATTGGTCGCATATAATCGAAGTTAAGTTGAATTATAGCATGAGGTACATTTTCGCTTAATGTCCAATTAAAAGCAACAGGAACTTTATTTTGAAAATCCCAAGATTGTATTCCAAATATATATTTATGTCCTTTTAAACAATTATTTAATATATATATTTGTTGTCCACTAGTTCCGCATGATATACTCATAACATTATGAAACGGTGTATTACAATCATCTTCAAAAGTATTTGAAGAATTATCAATATAAATTGAAGCAAAAGTAGGAGCATTACAGGTCGAGATTTCGATTGTACCGTCCGAAGTCGCTATATACTCATAAAAACAAATAGAATCTATATCTTTCTGATAATTTGAGCCCAATTGAGCTTGAAGTGGATTTGAACAAGATGTACTTTGTGCAAACAGCATATTTTGCATGACAAAATACGAGATGACTAATGCACTAACGATGCGTAGACAACGTTTCATAGGCTTTCAACATTTAATTAATAATTATATCTTTCTAATACAAATATACATATAAAAAAGCTAAAATGTTTCAAAAATGTAAACTATTATAGACGTAGGATATCACATCTTTCTATTAAACAATTGAGTAAAAACCATAATAACAAAGACTTTAAATTGATATAAAAAAATTATATTTCATCGATTTTTTTATTTTCTAAAAACAAAATGTAGATTTGCAGTAATCTAAAACCATTAATTATGACAGAATTATTTCACTTCTTTATTGATTTTATAATACATATAGACAAACACTTAGCCGATATCGTAAATCAATATCAAGCTTGGACGTACTTAATTCTTTTTGTAATAGTGTTTTGCGAAACAGGTTTGGTAGTTACACCTTTCCTTCCTGGCGACTCTCTTTTATTTGCAGCAGGAGCAGTTGCAGCTCTTCCTGGAAATCCATTAAGTGTATATTCAATTTCATTATTATTAATGGCAGCAGCATTTATAGGCGATAATACAAATTACTTTATAGGAAAATATTTAGGCCACTTTGTATATGAAAAGAATTTCAAACTCATAAAACGCGAATATCTTGATAAAACACATGGTTTTTACGAAAAACATGGCGGCAAAACGCTTATCATTGCTCGTTTTATGCCAATAATTCGAACCTTTGCTCCATTTGTTGCTGGTGTTGGTGAAATGACATATAAACGTTTTCTGGTTTTCTGTATTGTAGGAAATATTCTTTGGGTAAATCTTTTTGCATTTGCAGGATATTTTGTAGGTAATAGTCCAATAATTAAAAATAATTTTTCGCTGGTGATATTTGGGATAATATTTATTTCACTGTTACCTTCACTAATTGCTGTTGGGAAACAATTACTATCTAAGTCTAAAAAATAGATTATTTAGATTATTTAATAATGTACTAGTAATTCTAAAATGGCATTTTTCCCATTTATAAAACCCCAAAAACCTAACATTTTAAAGGAAATGGGATTTGTAAACGATCAAGATGGGATAATAGAAAGATATGCTCGCGAAAAAAATGGTTGGGATATACATTTAAACCATTCGAAACAAACTATTCTTAATGCAATAACAATCCATAAACCTAAATCAATTGCAATTTTAGGTAGTGGATGGTTACTAGATATTCCAATAGATGAATTGAGTAAAATTGGCGAAACAATATATTTATACGATATTGTTCATCCAGCTCAAATAAAACATAAGATTTCGAAATATTCGAATATTGAAATAATAGAAAGCGATATTACTGGTGGTTCTATTCAAAATACCTGGGAAGAAATCGAAAGATGGAAAAAACAAGGTGGAATCATCAACCTAAATTCAATTCCAGGTATTGGTTTTGTACCACAAAAAAAAACTGATATGATTATTTCGTTAAACATTCTAAATCAGCTCGATATTTTAATTTGTGACTACATCATAAATAAAACTACAATACAAAATGAGGATTTAGTTGATTTACGAAAATCTATTCAACAAAAACATATCGAAAGTCTACAAAAACAGGCCTTTTGCTTAATTTCTGATATAACTGAAATCACAAAAAACAAAATAACTAATGTAATATCAGAACGACCACTAGCTGTTATCGATTTACCGAAAACAAACTATTCGGAACAATGGTTATGGGATTTCGATCTTTCTGGTAATTATTATGACGAACAAGAAGTAACATTCAATGTTATAGCATTGTATTGAATCTTTATAAAAAAAAAATTGCTAAAGCTTTAATATTGCTGGTAATTCTTACTTTTGTATAAATATAAAGCAGGAATGCAATTTAAAGAAATAATAGGACAAACAGCTGTAAAACAGCGACTCATAAATTCATTTTCCGAAGGAAGACTTAGTCATGCACAATTATTTCTAGGTCCCGAAGGATCGGGTTCACTCGCATTAGCAATTGCATATTCGCAGTATATTAATTGCCAAAACAGAACTTCCGAAGATTCTTGTGGAACTTGTCCAAGTTGCACGAAATATAAAGGATTAGTACATCCCGATTTGCATTTTGTATTTCCAATTATAACCTCGCCAAAATTTAAGGAACCTGTTAGCGACAATTATATTGCTGAATGGAGAAAAATAAATCTAGAAAACAAATCGAACTTTAACCTTAACGAATGGTTAGAATTTATTGATGCAGAGAATAAACAAGGAAGCATTCAAAAGAACGAGAGTGCAGAAATAAACAGAAAACTAAACCTCAAAACATACGAAGCTGATTATAAAACAATGATAATTTGGATGGCAGATAAAATGAACGAAACTTGCGCAAACAAGATTCTTAAAATTTTAGAAGAACCACCACCAAATACATTATTTATTCTTATTTCGGAAAATACTGATGCAATTCTTGCGACCATTTTATCGAGAACACAAATGGTTAAAATCCCAAAAATCGATAAAGCAAGTATGTTTAAATACATTCAAACCGAATATGGTTTAGCAGATGCTGAAACAACATTTGTAGCGGAAAATGCAAATGGGAATATTATTGCGGCAAAAAGCATTGTGAGTATTTCGGAAGAAATTGGATTATTTTTCGAATCATTTACAACTTTAATGCGAAAATCGTATCAACGAGATTTTGAGGGATTAATAGATTGGTCGAAACAAGTTGCAACTTGGGGTCGAGAAAAACAAAAAACCTATTTGGAATATTGCTTGGGAATGCTTCGTAATAACTTTGTAATGAATCAAAAGGCTAACGACATTTTGCACATGAGTAAAATGGAATCGGACTTTTCGACGAAGTTTTCGGTATTTATTACTGATTTGAATATCGAAGAATTTTCGGTTTTATTGAGCGAAGCACATTATCATATTGAAAGAAATGGAAGTGCTAAAATTATTTTTCTCGATATGGCTTTAAAAATTGCAATTTTGTTCGCAAAAAAAAGATAACTTTGCCTTCGACCTTGGCAATGAATCGAATATCAAAACGATTCTTAAAGGTCTCAACCGCCTCTAAATAGAGGTTATATATATATGATTTTATGAATTCAGAAGAAACAAACAACCCTATACAACCCGAACAGGTTGAATCGGCTATTAAACAGCTGGCCAACAAAAACGGGAGCTTTAAACTCGATGTTTACAATTGGCTAAGCGATATTCCCCAAATACAAAACAACAAAAAACTTGTTGAAGTTCGATTTAAAAGTACCAGAAAAGATATTTTCGAAAACAATGTTAATTTGCCTTTAGAAACAGGCGACATTGTTGCTGTTGAAGCTTCATCAGGACACGATGTTGGAATTGTATCGCTTGTAGGTGAATTGGTTTATCAACAAATTAAGAAAAGTAAAATTGCAATTCCTGCAGAAGGGTTTAAGAAAATATATCGTAAAGCTAAACCATCGGACATTGAGAAATGGAATGAGGCGAAAGCACTCGAATATACAACGATGATTAAAGCTCGCCAGCTTTCAAAAAGTTTAAACTTAAACATGAAAATTGGTGATGTTGAATATCAAGGAGATAGAACGAAAGCCATTTTTTATTACATCGCAGACGAACGCGTAGATTTTCGTGAATTGATAAAGGTTTTGGCTGAACAATTCAAAGTTAGAGTTGAAATGCGTCAAATTGGTGCAAGACAAGAAGCAGGTCGAATTGGTGGAATTGGTCCTTGCGGCAAAGCACTTTGTTGTTCGTTATTTATTGGACGTTTTGCGTCTGTTGGAACTCAAGCTGCTCGATATCAAGAATTATCACTAAATCCACAAAAACTTGCAGGACAATGCGGTAAATTAAAATGCTGCTTAAATTTCGAAGTTGATAGTTATATCGATGCTCAAAAAGATTTTCCAAACACATCGATTCCACTTTTATTTGGAAATGGACTAAAAGCATTCCATACCAAAACAGATGTTTACAAACGTTTGATGTGGTACATTTGCGATAGCGATGGAAAAGGGAATAAATTCGTAGCACTTTCGGTCGATAAAGTGAAAGAGATTATTGCAATGAACAAAGCTGGTAAAGAAGTTGAGAAAATCGAAACCGACATTATAATTGAAGTTGACGACGACGAACCAGATTACGAGAATGTTGTGGGTCAAGAAAGTCTTACAAGATTTGACAATAAAAACCGCAAATCGAAGAGCAATAATAATAAAAACAGAAAACCTGGCGGAAATCCGAACCAACAAAACAGACCAAATAATAATCCGAATGCACAACCAAGAACAGAAGGCGGTGTGCAACAACCAAATAACAATCCTAACAGGTCGAACAATCCTAATCAAGGTAATCGACCAAATAATCCAAACCAAAACCCTAATCAAAATAGGAGACCAAATAATCCAAATCAACGACCACAAGAACCAGGAGGCGAAAATAGACCTGCAGGAGGACCACAAAATCCGAATCAAAGGCCAAATCCAAATCCAAATCCAAATCAGCGACCAAATCCTAACCAGAATCCAAATCAGAGAAGGGATAATAATCGCGATAGGTTTAATAATAGACCACCTCGTCCACAAAACCCAAATCAAGGCGGAGATGCTCCAAAAGTATAGTTTGTGATGAAGAATTTTGTTCTATTACTTTTAGTGGGAATAACGTTGCTTTCGTGTAAACGAGGAATAATCTTCGAAAACGAACGCGAGATAAAAGAATGGTCGTGGAATCAAGATTCTTCATTAGAATTTACGGTTTTAATAAAGGATACTATTACCCCCAATAACGTTGTATATGAGGTTACAAATAATGATGATTATCCATTTGCAAACCTATATTTATTTACCAATGTAAAATTCCCTAATGGTAAAATAATAACAGATACCCTCGAAATGGTATTAGCCACTCCCGATGGAAAATGGATTGGGAAAGGGTGGTTTGGAGAACACAAAACCACTTTTCCGTTCCGCATGAATATTCGATTTCCGTATATAGGAAACTATACATTTAAGATAAAACAAGCTATGCGCTGTCCAAGCAATTCGCTCGAAGGGATAAGTAAATTTGGAATGGCAATTAAAAGACGATAAAAAAGAATTCTAACAATGGGTAAAGACAAACTTCGAAAATTTGCAGAGAACCTAACATTTCCAAATGTAGTTCAACCAGAATTTGAGGAAATGTTTAATGTTGATTATGCGTTAAAAGGCAAATGGCACAACGAATTTTGGAAAAACGATAAACCAATTACTCTAGAACTTGGCTGTGGTAAAGGCGAATACTCTGTAAATATGGCAAGACTCCATCCCGAGCGCAATTACATTGGAATTGATGTTAAAGGTGCTAGATTTTGGCGAGGAGCAAAAACAGCATTGCAAGACAATATTTTGAATGTAGCATTTTTACGAACACGCATAGAATTTATATCTTCGTTTTTTACAGCAAACGAAGTTGATGAAATTTGGATTACATTTCCCGACCCACAACTAAAAACACGTCGTCATAAAAAGCGACTAACATCAAGCCTTTTCCTTAATCGATACAAAGCTTTTATTACACCAAATGCTATTATACATTTAAAAACAGATAGCTTAGAACTGCATAAATACACGGTAAACTTACTCCGTTGTAATGGAATAGAGCCAATTGTAGCTATAGAAGATCTATATGCATTGCCTATTGTCGATGACATTCTTTCTATAAAAACGCATTACGAAGCAATATATCTAAAAGAAGGTAAGAAAATAACCTACACAAAATTCACAATACCAGTCGATAAGGTCTTAGAGGAATTTGAAATAGAGTAATATTTAACTTACTTGTTGCAGTTCTTTCTGTAAAAATTCTTCCCACATTGCTTTTCCCATATCTTGTAATTTCTTTTCGAAATTGAAGCAACAAGCAGCAATTTTAAGTCTGGGTCCACGTTCGCTCATCGTAACAGTAACAATTGCTTTACGATTATTGCAGGCAGCACAACGTTCGCGTTCTAAACGTTGTTTAATTTCTTTGCCTAATATATTTAGTTTTTGAATATCCATTTTAATAAGTATTTGTAATACTTTGACTACAACTAACAAACTATCCTTACAATCGTAATTCGTAATTGATAATCCGTAATTAAAAATTTCTTACGATATTATAAACCGAATCTCTTTCTACTGGCTCGAAACCATTATGTTTAATCAATTCCACCATTTGAGACGATGTCATTCCAGGTGTTTCTTCGGTAGAACCAGCCATAGAATAAATTTTTGTCGTGTCATCAATAGTTCCATCCATATCGTCAACTCCAAAAGATAGAGATGTTAGAGCTAATTCTTTTCCTATCATTGGCCAATAAGCTTTTATATGGGCAAAATTATCAAGAAATATTCTGCTTATAGCGTAGTTTCTTAAATCTTCGATTGATGTTAGTTCAGCTATATGAGAAAGCAAATTATTCTTGTGTTTGTATTTTAATGGAATAAATGCATTGAAACCATTTGTTCTATCCTGTAAATCACGAAGTTTATTTAAATGATCTACACGATCGGCAAAAGTTTCTATATGCCCATAGAGAATAGTTGCATTAGAAGGTAATCCTACTTTATGAGCAGTTTCATGAACATTGAGCCACATAGTTGCTTTCGATTTATCGCCACATATTTGTTTACGAATATCGTCGTTAAATATTTCGGCACCACCACCAGGAATCGATTCTAAACCATATTCCTTTAGTTTTTTAAGTCCATCTTCGACTGTTACATTCGATTTACGAATCATAAAATCTAACTCGATTGCTGTAAAACCTTTAATATGTAATTCGGGACGAGTTTTATGAATAGCTGCAATCATTTCGCCGTAATAATGCAAATCTTTATCGGGATGTACACCTCCAACAATATGAACTTCGGTAATACTTCCAACTGGATATGTTTCAATCTTTTTTAAGATTTCGTCAATCGAATAATTCCAACTCCCCTCCTCGCCTTCTTTTCGAAAATACGCACAAAACTTACATTGGTAAATACAAATATTCGTTGGTTCGATATGTATATTTCGATTGAAAAATGTTTTCTTTCCATGACGTTGTTCGCGTATATGGTTTGCCAACATTCCAACAAATCCGAGCTCGCCTTTTTCGAAAAGCGTTAAACAATCGTCGGTACTTATTCTTTTTCCTTCTGTAACTTTCGATGCTATATCAAGTAATTTTGCATCAAGTTTATATATAGATAAATCTGTTATCATTTCGATTTTATATTTCTTGTCTAAAAACTATTACAAAAGTAGCAAATGCCTTTATATATACTTAATAAAATACGTAAAATACTCAAGAAATAAAATCTGTAAAAACTTGTATTTCTTTTATTAAAAAGTATTTTTGCTCTTTACTTATCTAACGCAATATGTTAATATTATCTATTTATATTCAGGCATTTATAATCTCGTTTTTTATTGCGGGAATTATTTGGTTGTTAAACTTCATACTTAATTCTAATCAAGTTTCTATTAAAAGAAAAAAGAGAAATAACTAGGAATTATGAACATCTCCGATTTTTTTAGTCAATTCCAAGGTTTTGCAACCTTATTCCATTCTTCATTTGCAATAGCATCAACAAGAATATTTTTAATTGGTTTGGGTTTATTCCTAATGTATTTGGGCAAAAAGGGTGTTTTAGAAGCTTTATTAATGATTCCCATGGGATTAGGTATGGCAACAATAAATGCTTCTTTAATGTTTTTACCAGCAGGTGTTCCTGGTGGTTTTATTGGACCAGAAGGTGTTCAGGGGACATTATTCCTAGATTCAATGGTAACGGACGTAAAACCTATGTTCGATTTACTACAAATAGATTTCCTCCAACCCATATATGTATTTACCTTTAGTAATGGCTTAATAGCATGTTTTGTATTTATGGGCATTGGATCGTTACTCGACATTGGTTTTTTACTCCAACGACCTTTTACAAGCATGTTTTTAGCTTTATGTGCAGAACTTGGAACTTTTGTAACAGTTCCTATAGCAATGGCAATGGGATTATCGATTAAAGAAGCAGCTTCGATTGCTATGGTTGGTGGTGCCGATGGTCCAATGGTATTATTCACTTCGTTATCATTAGCTAAACATTTATTTGTACCAATAACAGTTGTCGCATACTTATATCTTGGATTAACATATGGAGGATATCCATATTTAATTAGACTTTTAATTCCAAAACGAATAAGAGGCATTCAGATTGATAAATCGAAAGAATTACCTCAAAAAGCAATTAGTCCATCGACGAAATTGGCTGCAGCAGGCGTATTATGTGTTATTTTATGTATGTTTTTCCCTGTTGCATCACCTTTATTTTTCTCATTATTCGTAGGAGTTGCTGTTAAAGAAGCAGGTTTAAAACACATACATGAATTTATTTCGGGTCCATTATTGTACGGATCGACATTCTTTTTGGGACTTACATTAGGCGTTTTATGTGAAGCACATTTATTGTTAGATCCTAAAATCTTATTACTTCTCGTTTTAGGAATAATATCACTTTTATTCTCTGGTATTGGAGGTATAATAGGTGGCTATATAATATATTTCATTAAAAAAGGAAATTATAATCCTACAATTGGTATCGCAGGAGTAAGTTGTGTTCCATCTACAGCAAAAGTTGCTCAAAAAGAAGTATCTAAGGTAAATAATCAAAGTCTAATAATTCCCGAAGCTTTAGGAGCAAATATTTGTGGAGTAATTACAACAGCAATAATTGCTGGATTATATATTACTATTTTTAGTAAAATGTAGTTTCTACTTATTTTTGCAAAAAATACTATAAATCTGATAACAAAACATACATGTATATTTTGTTATCAGATTTACTATTTCTATCTTTGCATATAGAATATAGATATTGATTTATAGGCAAATGCAACGCAATATTAAGATTTTCCTTACTTTTATAATTATCATATTTTCGAGTTTAACTTTATTCTCGCAGACAATTACTATAACTAATCCTACAACATCTTCTTCATATTGTAATTACACATCGGTAAATGTTGTATTTACTATTTCAGGAAGCTTTACTAACACAACTACAACAAATATATTTTCTGTCGAAATGAGTGATGGTACTGGCAGTTTTGCAAGTCCAACTATTATTGGAACAAGAACAGCTACAACTGCTGGTTCAATAACATGTACACTGCCATTAATAGTTACAACAGGCACACTTTATACAATAAGAGTCGTATCATCAAATCCTGTTGCAACAAGTCCAGCAATTTTATTGGGTTCAATAACTTCAGCATCAATTGTTGCTCCGATAATTGCAAATACATCATTTTGTCAAGGTGAAACAGTATCGGTTCCATATACAAAAGTTTGTACTTTTCCAGGAGGAAATATTTTCTCTGCACAATTGTCGGATGCATTAGGAAGTTTTAGTTCCCCTACAACGATTGGAACAATTACATCGTCAAATAATGGAACAATTTCGGCTATAATACCATCAGGAACTCCTGCAGGAACAGGTTATAGAATAAGGATTGTAGGTTCGAGTCCATCGACAATAAGCCCCGATAATGGAACTAATTTAACCGTTAATACAGCATCTGGAACACCCGGAACGTATGGAAATGGAGAATGGTTGGTTTACGAATATAATGGAAACACCTTTGCAAATTATTACGGTTATTATACTGAAAACAATCTAAGTTTCGATACTCAAACCAGATGGAATACAACAACAGGCCCAGGAACTGTAAATACAACTTCTGGAACGGCCTACACTGGTTGTCCAATTGGTGGCACCTATTATTCATTAAGTTATAAACGCACTAATATTCCCTGTGGATTTTATCAATTAGATATAAATTATCAGGATGATATTGCATCGTTTTGGATTGATGGAGTGAAAAAATGGGAAAACACGGCATATACTTCAACGGCACAATTAAATGTTTGGAGAGGATTTATCAGTCCAAGTATGAACATAGAATTTCAACTTAAAAATAATGCAGGACCTGGTAGATTACAAATTACACTTACTCCAAATTCGGGAATAAGTTTGTCGGCACCAACAACCATCTGCGCCACAACTTCTACAACTATTGTAGCAACAAATAACACTGGATTATCATTAAATTATTCTTGGAATCCTGCTACAACTGTCGATAATCCAACAGCAGCAACCGTTGTTGCGACACCAGCAACAACAACGACCTACACAGTCTCGGGAATTGATGTAGTAACAGGATGTTCAACGACAAGTAGTGTTATAACAACAGTAAATCCACTTCCATCAACAACAATGACGACAACTGTTGGAACAATATGTTCAGGTGTAACGACAGCAACGTTAACAGCTGTTGGAGCAAACCTTTATACATGGTCTCCAGCTACAGGTTTAAATACAACAACAGGCAATACTGTTATTGCAACCCCAACCTCAACAACAACTTACACTGTTAGTGGTTCAAACAACTGTGTTGCAAATATAGTTTCTACAGTAATAACGGTTCAAACCCCACCAGTTTCTCCTTTATCAACAACTTTTGGTTCTGGATTATGGAATATTTACTGCTATAATAGCTCTAACTTTACGAATTACTTTGGTTTCTATACAGAAAACTCATTAAGTTTTAATACAACAATGCGTTGGAATACGAATAATGGACCATCGGTAGCAAATGCAGCAACTGGTTCAGCATATTCTGGTTGTACTTTAGGTGGAACGAATTTTTCTATGAGTTTTAAACGAACAAATTTTACTTGCGGATATTATCAAATCGATATACCATACCACGATGACGATTATTATCTTTTAGTAAATGGAGTTCAAGTTGCACAACATGTTGGTTGTTGCGATATACATACAGCAGCATGGACAGGTTTTTTAGGGTCAGCATCAACTGTAGAGATTCGACTTGTAAATAATAATGGTCCAGGTAGTTTACAAGTTTCAATAAATTCTGTTGCATATAATGTTTTAAGTCCTCCGGTTACTATCTGTGCTGGAACAAGCACTACTCTGTCTGCAAATTTAATTGCTGGAGCAACATATTCTTGGGAACCAACTGCCGATTTAAGTTCACCAACTAACAGAACTTCAACAGCAACTCCACCTACCACAACAAATTATTCATGTACAGTAAGTGATGTTACAACAGGATGTTATGGAACATCATCGGTTTTGGTAACTGTAAATCCATTGCCTTCAACAACGGTAACACCAACAACTGCAACATTATATTGTTCTTCATCAACAACAACACTTATTGCATCGGGAGCAAACACCTATACATGGTCACCGTCAACGGGTTTAAATACAACAACTGGAAACACTGTAATTGCAACTCCAAGTACAACCACAACATATACTGTAAGTGGTTCGAATAATTGTGTTTCAAATGCTGCAAGTTCTATAGTAACAGTTGTTCCATTAGCAACTCCATCAACATTTCCAAATGGTTACTGGAATGCCTATTGCTATAATGGACTAAATACAACGGCACTGGCAAATTACTACGGTTATTATACTGAAAATAATGTAAGTTTCGATACTCGAAATCGATGGGCAAGCGGTGCATCACCTTCAACAGCAAATACAACAAGTGGTTCGGCATATTCGGGATGTACAATGCCTGCAACGAACATTACAATTAGTTTTAAAAGAACTGGATTTACCTGTGGTGTATATACTATAAATATTTTATATCACGATGATAATATAACACTTTACATTAATGGAACTCAAGTAGCACAACACAATGGATGTTGCGACACTCATAGTGCAATTTGGACTGGAACATTGTGTTCAACATCAACTGTTGAATTTGTACTTTCACAAGGTGGAGGAAGTTCTGGTTTAAGTGTAAGTTTTGTAGCAGAAGCTCAACCAGCAAATCAACTAACTTGGGTAGGTTCAACAAATGTCGATTGGTTTAATGTAAACAATTGGTGTGGAACAATAAATCCAATACCAACTTCAACTACCGATATTTTAATTCCTTCTGCAGGCCCAGCATATATGCCATCAATAAATACAACAGGAGCCGTTTGTCGAAACATAACCATTAATGGTTCTGTCCTTACTGGAACATATAATTCGCTAATTCCTGCCGCAAGTCTTACATTAACAGGTACAAATCCTATTTCTATTTATGGGAATTGGACAAATTTAGGAACATTAAATGCTTACCAAAGTACCGTTACATTTACTGGTCCGGCAACAAACTTGGTTAATTGTGCTAGTACTGAATCGTTTTACAATGTAGTAATAAATAATAGCAACAATGTAACATTTGCTTCAGGAATGCATACTATTGTTAACAATCTACAATTTACTGCAGGCAAAATCCTGCAAAATGCAACATTCGAAATCGGAAATACTGCTACAGTAACTAATGTTGGAAGCACTAATTATATTGAAGGACCTGTTCGTAAAACAGGAAATTCTGCTTTTACATTTCCTGTAGGTAAAAACGGAAAATATCGACCTATTTCAATTTCAGCACCGGCACTAACAACCGACCATTTCACGGCACAATATTTTAACTCAAACCCATTAATTACATATTCTGATGCGTTAAAAGACGCTACAATTAACCATTTAGGAAAAGTTGAATATTGGATTTTAGATCGTACGGGTGGTTCTTCTGGAGTATATGTTACCTTATCGTGGGATAATAAAAGCGGAAGTATTTCGAATTTAAATGATTTGATTGTAGCACGTTACAACGCTGCAACAAGTACATGGAAGAATCATGGAAATGGAACAGTAACAGGAGATTTTACAGCAGGAACAATTAAAACATCGGCACCTGTTACATCTTTCAGCCCATTCGATTTAGCATCTACAACTTTCGAGAATCCTCTACCAATCGAATTACTATCATTTAGCGCAATTCAAAATAAGAACATAGTAATTCTGAACTGGATTACTGCAAGTGAGCAGAATAACAAAGAATTTATAATAGAGAAGTCGGTGGATGGAAATACCTTTTCGACTATTGGCAGGTTAAATGGAGCAGGAACAAGTACAGAAGAACAACAATATTCTTTAATCGATGAATATCCTGTAATAGGAATAAATTATTACAGAATTATGCAAGTTGATATTGATGGAAAATCAACATATTCAGAAATTGCAACATGTAATTTTATTGGTAATGACGATAATGCAACGTTAAAAATATTTCCAAATCCAACCGATGGAAATATAACAGTAATAGCCTTTTCTGTTTACGATGCAAAATGCGAAAAACAAATAACAATAGAAAATACTTTGGGCGAAATTATTTATAGAAAAACTATTGATGGTTCGATTGATAAAATAAGCATTGATGCACTGTCAAAAGTTGCAAAAGGTATGTATGTTGTTCGATTAACAATGCCAACTATTTCTTTAACCGAAAAGGTTATTGTTAAATAAATCGTTGAATCATTTTTATCAGATCCGATATAAAAAAACATTAGTTCAAAACAGTGATTGAACTATATTTACATATAAAACTTATTTCCATTATACTGAAAATTGATTACATTGCAGTAACAATTTGACGGTAATTAATGATTTTTAATACATATAAATATTCTCGTATATTTCGGTACCTTGGGGTCGTGTGTGTTTTGTTTGCATACAGCAAATGCTATGGACAAACAGCTGCATTTACAACAGATAAAACAAGCGATTGCGATATTTTAAAAGTTAATCTCGATGCATCGAGTTCAACAGGAACACAGGCTTTGGAATATATTTGGGACTTTGGTAATGGAAATACCATTTCGGGAACAGACAAAGCACAGGTTACAGCAGTTTACACCAATCCAGGTACCTATACAATAAGTTTAAAAGTTAAAGATGCAAATGGAAATACAAGTTCCATGGTAACGAAGCAAGTTAAAGTATTAAAAGGACCTACCGTAAACTTCTTTACACCACAAACTACATTTTGCACTTTTCATACTTTTACCTTAACACAAGCTGTAACGCAAGGCGATGGTGCTATAACTGGATATTTTTGGAATATCGAAGGACGTGGTTCGGCAACTGGAAAGACAGTAAGTACTTATTACGAAAACGAAAGTGTATTTGATGTTGCACTTACCATTACCGATGCCAACAACTGTAATGTAACAGAAAAGAAATCGGATTATCTGACAGTAAAAAACAAATACAAACCCGATTTTACCGTCGACAATAATTTTACTTGTAATGGCTCGATGTTGGTTTCGTTTACAAACACAACAGATTTAAGTCAAATTGCAGGAAACAACATAAGCTATTTTTGGGAATTTGGCGATGGAACATCAAGTACACTAAGTAACCCTACAAAGCAGTATAATGCAATAGGTGCATACGATGTAAAAGTTACAATTAAAGATAACACCGAAGGTTGCGAAGCAAACAGTTATAAACAAGGTTTACTTTCTGTTGGTGGACGAAAGCCTAAAGTTATTGCCAAATTCAAATACCAAAAATGTACAGAAACAACTTACGAATACTTAACAAATGGAAATGGCTTACCACCATCAATACAAAAAAACTTTGATTTTGGCGATGGAACAATTATCACAACAACCGACGATTATTTTTTACATACTTACAGTAAAGGCGGAACCTTTTATTTAAAATCAACATTCGAAGATCCAAACAACAGCAATTGTTCAAACACAACAATCGATACGATAATTATTCCCGAGAACAAAGAGAAAATAAAGGCAACTATAACTGGTGCATGTATTTTGCCTGTTACGGTTAATTATTCGGTCGATTCAGTAAAAGGACCTCTTTTTTACCAATGGAATTTTGGCGATGGAACAACATCAAACCAAACAAATCCAACAAAAGTTTACTCACAATCGGGCAATTTCGATGTATCGGTAAAAGTGTTTAGCGACATGGGCTGTGAATTTAATTTAATGCTAAAAGACTCTGTTGTTATTGGTCAACCAAGTGCACATTTTACATCAAATGGTAATCGAATTACTGAATATCCGGTGGGTTATAATCTTTTCCCTCTACCCGACACCACTTCTTTAGAAGGTGGATGTATTCCATTTTCGGTAGATTTCAAAAACGAAAGTTTAGGCATTGGTCATAATGCCACGTATGTTTGGGATTTTGGAGATGGAACAATCGTTAATAGCTCATCTGCACAAGTAAATCATGTATACACAACAGAAGGAATTTACAGTCCAAAACTAATAGTAACCGATAATCAAGGATGTACCGATACCTATCAATGTTCAAGCTGTGTACATGCTGGTTCGCCAGTAGTAACGAGTATAACAAAAACAGGTCCCGATACCGTTTGCTGTACATTCGACAAAACGTTTGAAGCAAATATAAATCTTAATGATGTCGATTTATTGTGGTATCACGTTAATTCCGACGATTTCCCCGGAGGTTTCGATCCTGTTCGTAAAGCATATTTTAAAGATGCATTGGGCAATTGGGTACTCGACGATCAAGGGAAAGAACTCGTAAAATTTACCCCTGCTTGGAAGGGTTTGCATCATAATCTTACCAATCTTGGTAAAGTAAGTGGCGACCATGCCGACTTCTATTTTTCGGCATATCATAATGGCTGTCCAACAAAAATCGATTATCCAAAATATCAGGTTCATCACCGACCTTGGGGAAGTTTTGCTGCAGAAATACCATGCGAAGTTATGGATACTATTATCGCAAATCATAAACTTGACCTTAATTCACTTATGGGTAATTGGTTTGTAGAACCTGGGCGAAACCTCACAAAGGCAGTAGTAGAAGTAGCAATGGGTTCAGTAAATACAAGTTGTATAACACCAACGGTCGATTATGTTTTCACCCCTGCTAGCGTAGGTTTCGACTTAGATAATGATGCTTTTACAAAAATTAAAACACAGAAACTTTTCCCAGTAATAACATTGCCTAATTGTTTTGTCATGCCGGCATACATAATGCTCACCACATTCTTATATGAATCGGATACACCCATTGCAAACACACCAGGTTCGTGCATGTGCGACGACCAAGTTGTAATTGTTATTTTACCTTACGATTCGCTTCAAGCTAAGATAAAATTATCGACGAAAAAAGGCTGTGCTCCCCTAAAAGTCAACTTCGAAATGATAAATACTACAGATTCGGTTACGTGGGAATTCTCAAACGGATTAGTTCTTTCAGGAGTAAAAACGACTCACACATTCGACAAACCGGGAATCTATCGTTTTCAAGTTAATACCCCTACCCGATGTTCTGATGCAAATAAATGGGATTCGATAGAAGTTGTAGGAATATCAGCTAAAATTAATGCCGATCGCCATAGTTTATGCATGAACACAGCTAAAGAAAACTTCGACAACAAAACGATTATATACAGCGATGCATCAAGCAATTCGGGAGGAATAGTAAAACGTATTTGGGATTTTAGTAATGGGCAAATAGTAAATGGGAACAATGCCGTTCAAGGTAAAACATACACAATTGGCGATATGCCAAGCAACCAAAAACAAGGCTTGTGGACAAAGCTAACCGTTCAAGATAATAATGGTTGTTCGGCAACCGATTCAACAAAAATCTTATTACGTACACTAAAACCAAGCTACACTTTTATTGAGAAAAAGGGCTGTATGGACACCTTAATTATATTACCAACATTCCCCAATTTTGGTCAATTCCCAAGCTTTAATGGAACCTTATTTACAGGATCAAACGCTCCCGATTTTGATACTAAAACATTCGATTTATATGATAGAATTCGCTGGCCCATATTACTAAGTGACGGTTTTAAATACAACGTTCAAATGCAGGCACAAACCGATTCATTAGGAATGTGTTTATCGGAAATATTAGATACTTCTTTTACGAGCAAATACGATGAATTAAAGCCAGGATTTAAAATACTTAGTAAACATATTTTTAATTGTGTACCAGCATTTTTAGAACTCGAGGACACAACAAAAGCTTGGAATGGAGCATCGATAATTCGAACCAACTGGCAGATATATAATATTGCTAACAATACGAGTATTTATGGTGGAGGAGTGCATCCTGGGAAATTTGCATTAGCAGATACGGGATATTATAATATAAAAATTGCAGTTCTCACATCCGATAATTGTGAACGTTCTTTAGTGCTCGATTCTGCAGTCTATATACGTGGACAATTGGGTTCTGCAAATCCACTTCCCGATACCGTTTGCGTAGGGAAACCTATTCAATTTGAAGGAAAATCGTTTAATGCAAAAACCTACTTTTGGGATTATGGTGATGGTTCAATTGAAGCAAAATTAAAGCCAACGCATTCGTATTCTGTTAGTGGGATTAGAGTTGTTGCCTTTGTGTTGACAGATACTTCGGGCGATTGTAAAATAGCAATCAAAGATAGTATTTACATAAAAAAAGGCCCCGTTTTTTATTTAGGAAACGACACCGTTTTGTGTAAAGGGAAAACACTTTTATTATCTACTCCCGTTAATTCAGACTATTCATATTTATGGAATACAGGTAGTTTGAGCAGTCAATACAACGTTATAAATGCTGGAAAATATAGTGTAACAGTTACCAACACAAAACTAGATTGTGCATTGGCAGACACTATAGATGTAAAGTTTCACGAACTAATTGGTGATCCATTAAAACTTCCCGATTCTCTTTGTGAAGGGAATAGTTTATCACTAAAAGCACTTCCTCTCGCTGGTGTAGTTCAATATATTTGGACAAGTAAAGGAAAAATAATCAGTACTATAGATACGGTAAATGTATTAGCCGATTCCAATTATACTGTTGCACTATTTTTAAAAGATTCTATAGGATGTATTTTACGCGATAGTATCGATTTACCAGTATATAAACGTCCAGAAATTTCTCTTTCGGGAAATGATTTTTGTCCCGAAAAGAATGAAACGATTATCGCATCAAGCACAAAATTTCGTCCAGAATGGATGCATGCTTGGAGCAAAAACGGAATACCTTTACCTACAGAAACAACATCAAATCTAATTGTTAATGATGCTGGAATATACGATTATATGTATGGGACAAACAATTGTAAAAGCACAAAAAACATTACACTTTCATTCTTACCTAGGCCAATTTTTAATTTAGGAAACGACACCGTTTTGTGCAAAGGAACAACACTTTTACTCTCAACAACAAGTAATTCCGATTATTCATATTTGTGGAATACTGGCAGTTTGAGCAATCAAGTAATTGTAAATAATGAAGGTAAATATAGTCTAACGGTAACCAATACAAAAGTTAATTGTTCTCAAACAGACAGCATATATGTAAAGTTTCACGAACTCATTGGCGATCCTCTAAAACAACCCGATTCTCTTTGTGAAGGGAATAATGTTTCACTAAAAGCTACACATCTTACTGGTGTAATTCAATACATTTGGACAAGCAAAGGAAAAAACATTAGTACTAAAGACACAGTAAATGTATTAGCCGATTCGAACTATACCGTTGCTCTATTTTTAAAAGATTCAATTGGATGTATTTTACGCGATAGTATAGAATTACCTGTATATAAACGTCCAGAAATCACACTTCAAGGTCGAAATATTTGCCCTGGTGAATACGAAACTATTACAACTATAAGTACAAAACAACGCCCCGAATGGTTACACTCATGGAGCAAAAATGGAACTGCTTTAACCCAAGAAACAACATCAAAACTAAAAGTAAATGATGCAGGATTTTACGAATATATATATGGAACAAACAATTGTAAAAGCACAAAAAGCATTACACTTTCATTTTTCAATTTGCCTGTTTTTAGTTTAGGCCCCGACACCTTTTATTGTAAAAACGATTCGGTAAAAATAGAAGCTAAACCTATTTCAAATTCATACCAATATTTATGGAATACCGGCACAAACACAAGTTTCATTTATGCTAAAGACATAGCAACATATACACTAAACATTAAAGATACCACAACAAAATGTCAATATGGCGATAGTATTAAAGTAAATTATTTCCCCATTGGCGAAATTCTTGACCCTATTGATTCTATTTGTTTAAATAACAGTTTAACGATTCAAGCAAAAGAAAATAAAAACGTTGTTTCGTGGCAATGGAACCATAATGGAAAAAATATTGGTCAGCAAAAAGACATAACAATAACATCTGAATTCAATTATACACTATTTCTATATGTACGTGATAAACAAAACTGTCCCGCATTCGATTCTATAAAAATACCCGTGTATGCGCCTCCAAAGGTTACGCTCAATGGGAAGGATTTCTGTCCATCATTTAGCACTATTTTACAAGCTAATGCAGTACCTCAAAAGTCTCGTTGGAAAATACAATGGTTCAATAATTCAGGTGGTTTAAATGACTCGACATTCGAATATACTACAACACAACCCAACAAATATTGGGTAAAATATGGAGAAAATGGTTGTTTTGATTCCGACAGTATTAGCGTAAAATATTATCCAGTACCAAATCCAAAAAATAATCCCGACTCAGCAATCTTTTGCGAAGAAAATGGTACAATTACTCTTGATGGAGGCGTGAGCGATTTCTATTTATGGCAAAAAGAAAATAGCATTGGTCGATATATAAACATAGATTCTGCAGGTGTTTACACTTTACAACTTGAAAATAAATTCGGATGTAAAACTCTCGATTCCATTATTGTAGAGAACAAGTGTCGTCCTCTCATATTTATTCCCGATGCCTTTTCACCCAATGCAGATAATACTAACGATTTTTTTACAAACTATGGGTATAACATTGGCAGTTACGAGATTTTAATATTTAACAGATGGGGTGAAATCATATATCAATGCAATGATATTTCAAAACCATGGGATGGGAATTATAGAGGCGAACCAATGCCATCGGGCACCTATCCTTGGATAGTAAGTTATTCGGGAACACATAAAGATTATAGTGCAATTAAAAAACTAAATGGAAGTGTAACCTTACTTCGTTAAATGAAAACAAAGAACATAATAGTTAGTCTTTACATACTCTGTTTCAATGTGTTTAATTTAAATGCACAAGATATTCAGTTTTCGCAATACTATAATGTTACGCCATATATCAATCCGGCATTTGTAGGTAGTACGCCAGTTTTAAGAGCAATAATAAATGCTCGTTGGCAATGGCTAGGACAAGATGCACGATATAACTCTTATTACTTTTCGACAGATTATAATTGGCATAAATACAATTCAGGTATAGGTTTATATTTTGTATCCGATAATCAAGCTAAAAATACAATTTCGGCTAATGAACTCGCATTGCAATATGTCTATTTTGTAAATATTTCAAAAAAAATAACTCTTCGACTTGGTTTACAATCGTCATATAACGATAGAACTGTTGATGTTCAAAGACTAACATTTCCAAACCAATTTACTGGGCGTGGTTTCGACCAAACAATAACAAATCCCGACCAAGCAAATGCAACAAAAGGACGTTATCTCGATTTTGCAAGTGGTGCATTTCTCTATTCACAACGTTTTTGGATTGGTTATGCGCCCTATCATTTAAACAGACCAAACCGTTCGCTTTTAGGCGAAACTGAAAGATTAAACATGCGACACGAATGTATTGTTGGATATAAATTCCCTATTAAATTACATGGCAACAAACCATCGGCGATAGGTGTTTATGACGATGCAATGGCAGTTACACCAACTATTCATTACAAATTCCAAGGGAAGTCCGATCAATTAGATCTAGGCCTTTTTCTGTCTTATTATCAACTCTTATTTGGCTTATGGTATAGAGGTTTACCGCTTATAAAAGATTACGAAAAAGACAAAACGAATAACGAATCATTTGTTTTTAGTTTAGGTGTTAAGCTCGACCAAATGACAATCTCATATTCCTACGATTTGGTTATTTCAAAACAAAACAGATATAATTATGGGGCACACGAAATAAACATCAATTTATATTGGCCCAAACGAAGTAAGGTTAAACAAAACGACAAGTATAAACCAATTCCTTGCCCTAAATAATGCAAATAGAATATCTTCAAGAAGGTAAACCTTATAAATAGGGTAAATCGAATTGGAGTTACTATTGGCATTTAATGTTCTTTCAAGCGGACTTATAAGATTATTAACAATCAATCATTACCAAAAACTCTTCTTCCGAAAGAATCTTCACAGCAAGTTCTTCAGCTTTTTTAAGTTTCGAAGGTCCAATTCCATCGCCAGCTAAAAGATAATTGGTTTTTGATGATACGGACGAAGCATTTTTACCTCCATATAGTTCTATCATATTCTTCATTTCTTCACGACTATATTTCACAAAAGTGCCAGAAATTACTATGATTGCACCTTGTAGTTTATTTTCGAATTGGGCATTGTCTTTATGCTCGACAGCAAGTTTTACACATGCTACTCTTAGCTTTTCAATAATTGCTCTGTTTTGTTCGAGACTAAAATAATCGATTATGCTCTGAGCTATAACCTCTCCTACTTCATCAACATTTTGCAAATCTTCGATCGAAGCTTTTGCAATAGAATCGATATTTTCGAGCGAACGAGCAATCTTCTTAGCTGTTGTTTCTCCGACATGTCGTATTCCCAATGCAAACAATACTTTTTCGAAGGGAATTTGCTTAGAAGCTTCCAATCCATTAATAATATTATCAGCCGATTTTTCTCCAAGTCTTTCTAATGTAGCAATTTGTGCTTTTGTTAACGAGTATAAATCAGCAACATCAGTTATAAGATTATTTGCAAAGAATTGATCGATAGTTTCTGGGCCCAAACCATCAATATTCATAGCTTTTCGACCAATAAAATGCTCAACTTTACCTTTAACTTGGGGTGGACAAGTCCATTCATTTGGGCAATAATGTTTAGCATCTTCCTCTCGTTTTATCAACTCAGTTCCACATTCTGGACATTTTGTAATAAACGAAACTGAATGACAAAACAAATCGCGTTGTTCTTTCTTTACACCAACAATTTTAGGAATAATTTCGCCACCTTTTTCTACTATAACATAATCGCCTTCGTGCAAATCGAGCAAACGAATTTGATCCGCATTATGAAGCGATGCACGTTTAACCGTAGTTCCAGATAATTGTACAGGAGTTAAATTTGCAACGGGAGTAATTGCTCCGGTTCTTCCTACTTGATATGTAACTTCATTGAGTTTTGTAATAGCTTGTTCTGCTTTAAACTTATATGAAATAGCCCAACGTGGAGTTTTAGCAGTAAATCCAAGCTTTTGTTGTTGCTTTAACGAATTGATTTTAATAACAATGCCATCAATATCGAATGGTAATTTTGCTCTTTGCTTATTCCAATTATTTATAAATGCAAACACATCGTCGATTGTCGCACAAAGTTTTATATGCTCTGGTACCTTAAATCCCCAAGATTTTGCTTTCTGCAAATTATCAAAATGCGAACTATTTTCGTCATTTAATCCAAGTAGAAAATATACATAACAATCAAGTGGTCGACGTGCAACGATTGATGAATTTTGCAATTTTAATGAACCTGCAGCTGCATTACGAGGATTAGCAAAACTACTTTCTCCAATATCCATTCGTTCTTGGTTCATTTCTTCAAAACCTTTACGTGGCAAAAATATTTCACCTCGTATTTCGAACTCGGAAGGATAATCACCTTTCTGTAAAACAAGAGGAATAGCTTTAATTGTTTTCACATTTCGAGTAACATCATCGCCTTTTGCACCATCGCCTCGGGTTACAGCTTGGGTTAATTTGCCATCTATATACGTTAATCCAATTGCAACACCATCGTATTTTAATTCACATACATATTCGTATGGTTCATCATTCAAACCTTTTCGAACACGTTCATCGAAATCGCGTAAATCGTCTTCCGAATAAGTATTTCCTAAAGAAAGCATTTGATATTTATGATCGACTTGAGTAAAGCTTTCGTCAATATCGTTACCCACTCTATTTGTTGGAGAATTTGGATCGAATAATTCAGGATATGCTGATTCTAGAGTTTGTAATTCTTTCATCAGTTGATCGAACTCAAAATCATCTATTTGTGGTTTTGCATTTACATAATATAAATGATTATGACGATGCAACTCTTCACGTAAAAAATATATTCTTTCGATATCTTGCTCTATTATAGCCATTATAATACTAAATTTATAAAACAACAAAAGCATGAATAACCCATGCTTTCGTTAATAATTGACTTTGTAATTAAAAATTCAAATTTAAGAATTCAAAATTAACTAATCCTTGTCTTTTATAAGCTTTTCGCTCATTCTTTCCATGAAATCGAGTAAACGTTTTAATACTTTGAAATATAATGTAGCGTAAAGGAAAAGAGTCATTAACCAAATTACAATAACATTTACCCAATATGTATCAACAAAACGCCCAAACACTTGTTTACGAGGCGCATAAAAATGCGAACGCAACATTTTATTATCTGGATCTTGAAAAACTGGATCTATTTTTTGAATGAGCTGTCCATCATATTCAACAATTCGTTCTACTTCGCTCGAATTTCTACAAAAATCTGCGAGATTTTCATTGTAAAACTGTTTTTTAAAGAATACAAATTTCTTTTTATCTTCATCCGTTTTTGTAAAGTCTCCAATTAATTTGTCTTTAACTGCACTATTTAAATTGTAAACTTTAACATAATATGAATTTAAAACATCTAAATAAGTATTCAAATCTTCAAGTACCGTTGGATTAACTTTATTAATATAGAGTGATGATATTTGATTGAATTTCACTCGCTTAACAATGGTCATTTCTTTACTAATCTCATTACGTAATAGTTCAAGATCTGATTCAACTTTTGCTTTCTTTGATTTATCATTCAATCCATTTTCGATAGCTGTAATTTTATTTCGTAATGTTCTAATCCAATAGTTTTTCTTAAAGTCCGATTGACTCATAGCTTTTTCGTACGGATAGAATAATTTTTCGTATTCATTATTTTTAAATTGTGTTACAGCTAATGCTTCGTATGCCCAACGAGATGTCATTACTTCACCATAGATAGGGATTTCCTTTGGATTAGAAATTTCGGGATTTAATTTATCGAATTTAACGATAATTCCACTTAAAATAATCTGAGGTATAACCAAGAATGGAATTAATATATAAATTGTAACTGCCGTTTTAAAACTATCGGAAATATTCAATCCCATCATATTGGCACTAAGCCAAACACTAAATGCAATCAACCAAAACTGGAAGAACATTCCTTGAATTTGTAGAATCGAATTGCCAATTAGAATAAACACAAACGATTGAAAAGCAGAAAGGGCAATTAAAATTAAAACCTTAGAAACCAAATAGCTCGAACGGCTTAAATTCAAAAACTGTTCGCGTTTTAATATGCGTCTATCGGCAATAATTTCTTCGGCACTTACGGTTAATCCGATAAATATTGCACAGATTACAAGCATGAATAAATAAACGGGAATATTTTCGTTATCGGCAACAGTGTAACCAAATTCGTTATTTACATCGACACTATAGAATTTTATAATGTATGCTAAAAACGCAGCAATTATTGGAGATTCAAGAGCATTTATCAATATATATTGCGAATTCGAAATCTTAGAAAGCACATCACGAGTAATGAAAACTTTTAATTGACGGAACCAATTTGGAATCTTGAAATCTATTTCGGGAATTAAATCGGCAGATGGTTTAGCATCAACAATTTTTGTTTTTCTTTCTACCTCTTGTTGTTCTTCGTAAAGGTCGTACCATTCTGTTGGTTTAAATTTACGAACCGGTGTAAGATTTCCATACTCGTCAACAACGTTAGCCTCAACAATTTTGAATACTTGTTCGGGATTAACATTACCACAGGTAGGACATTCACTTTCGTTCCAGTCAGCTTGACTAATTCGTTTTTTGAAATAAGTAATTGAATCAACAGGGTCACCATAATAGATTTGGAATCCACCTGTATCGAGAATAATAAGTTTATCGAATGTTTTAAAAATATCCGATGACGGTTGGTGTATTACAACAAACACAAGTTTTCCTTTTAAAGAAAGCTCTTTTAAAAGGTCCATGATATTTTCCGAGTCCTTAGAAGAAAGACCAGATGTTGGTTCATCAAGGAATAAAATTGCTGGTTCGCGAATTAATTCAAGTGCAATATTTAAACGTTTACGTTGTCCACCACTAATCTTTTTGTTTAATGGATTTCCAACTTTTAAACCACGAATTTCAAATAATCCTAAATCAGAAAGCACTTTATTAACCTTTGCAACAATCTCTTCTTCAGTAAGATTGTCGAAACAAAGTTTTGCGTTATAGTATAAATTTTGAAAAACGCTTAATTCTTCTATTAACAAATCGTCTTGAGAAACATGACCAATTAATCCATTTAAACGTCCTTCTTTATCGTTATGAACATCAATATCGTTAATTGTAACAGAACCTTCGGTTGGTTTGTACGAGCTATTTAATACATTTAGTAAGGTTGATTTACCGGCACCACTAGCGCCCATAATTCCAACTAGATTTCCCGACTCTTCGCGGAAATTCATTTTGTGTAAACCTATTTTTCCACCCTTAAATCGATAAACAACTTCTTTGGTTTCAAATACTATACAAGCTTTACTCTTATCTACATTATAGGTACTTAGAATTACACTATAATATATTGGTTTAATTTTATTATTGCGAATTGCAGATCCAATGCTAAGGAAGTTAACTTTATCCTCACGAATTAACTGTCCATTTAAGTTTACTTCTCCAACACCATTAGAGCGAAACATTAAAATATTTACAGAATGAATATTAAATACCTTAATACTGCCAATTAAACCTTCAGAATAAATATGCTTAACATCGGGAACCGAACAATCTATTTCGTTATTTATTAAAAGAATATGATTTGATACAGTAATGTCGTCAAATTTCTTTACAACGAAATCTCTTAAATTAACATATTCGCTTACTGGAATATTAAAAGCATCGGCTACTGTTTCAACAAATTCTAATTCTTGCTCTGAAATTGATTCATCTGATTTTATAAATTCAAGTAACTGAACTAAAACAACATATTTTTGATTTTGGGTTAGTTCTTCATTAATCTCTGAACAGATTTTCAAAACCTTTACAGAACTCGCTGAAATTGTTTGACGTTTCTTTTCTGTTCGACTACTTTTTGCTTGATTTGCTTCGTAAAATGAATCAAATACAACTAAATATTTTTCGGCTAATTCTTTATTTAACAATTGATTGAGGTAAGCAGCAACAACCATTTTTCTATCGTTTGCATCGCTGTCGGGACGTGCTATGATAGCAAATAGTTGCATTAATGCTTTTAAAATCCTTTCGCTCATGGCATTTTTTGTTTTTTTATTGTCTAAATCCTATCATTATAATCGCAAAACCCGAACCCGAATTTTTTGACTTTAATTTTGCTTCAATAACGCAATCCATTGTATTCATAAATTTAAAATCCCAATAAGGAGCATTTGCAAAATCTTTGTTTGTATATAACACATTATGTTCTGTGTCTGTGATTGTATATATCAATTCTCTTTCTTTTAATCCGCTACATCCAATAATCCTATATGTACTTCCACCATAAAATACAGCATGAAACTCAGCGGTTTCATCATCACTTAAAATTGTTTGATATTGTTGACCATCAGATATAAATGGTAATTTCATATATTTATTACAAACACTTACCAATGTATCGGCCTGTGCAAATGTTTTTTGAGAAAACATCAAACAGAATAAAGAGATACAAAGTATTGAAAAGTGCTTAATCATTGCAAATTTATTTTTTAGTAATACTATTTCTTAGTTTTTCGGTCAATTTTGTTATCGATTTTACTTGTTCTGGATTTATTTGCAATTCAGAAACAGACTGAATAATCGTAAAATTATTTTTAGGATTGTGTATCGGTTTTTTATATTCGTAGATATAGTCTATACCATCGTATTCGTATGCAAGTTCAACTAAGGATTCGGTCATTTCGATAAAATCTTTATCATCTTTATTTTGATTATAATAGACCGAAAGTATTTTAATAATATTATCGAGTGGATGTTTTTGTTCTGCAATTCTTTGGTAAACTTCTTTTACTGGCATTGTCTTCGCTATTTGTGTCAAAATATATTGACTTTCAACCCAACTACCCGCAAGAATTAGTGCTGCGATCGATTTTCTATCGTTATCTTTTAAGTATGCATCAGATTCGCGAAATGAAGTAGAAAGAATAAACATAAGTGAATCTTTATTACTCATATTTTTCTCAATGCGCGACATTGTTTTTTGCCCAAACACAGAGGCAATTCCAATATCGTTTGCTAATGTCTTAATTGTAGAAAAATAACTAACTGCATCAGGTGTTTGATCGTAAATTGTGAGATATCCTAAATCGGTTCCATATACACCAAGATTTGCAGCTTTTTTAAATGATGTTGCATACATAGTTGCATTCTTTGAAGGGTTTAAATATTCCCGACTGTAATTAATCCCAAGATTTTTAACAAAATATGCAAATTCGTAAGGAGAGGGAACACTAAAAACGACGTTATCGATTTTAAATAAAGTATTCGATTGTTTTGCATTTTTTCCAGCTTCGATTGATGAATCTAATACATCAGATTGATTGGATTTTTCATTTTGTGTGCTACAACCCGAGATCAAGGTAGATATACAAGCAAAAACAACTATAATAATCTTATAACCATTGCTTTTAATACCTTGTTTTGTCATGTAAAATAGCGATTTATAATACCGTTTTTTTGATAATACAAATATAAAACTTTATTAATAGTATGCAAATTTGAATTCAGGTTTTAAGCCATTTAAACAATATTAGTTGCACATATCTTGAATTATCTTGTATGTTTCAAAAATCTCAGGATCCTTTTTTAACTTTTTATGCCAATTTTCTAATCGTTGTTGTTTTATAGAATCTAATTTTGATTCTGATTTAATAATATCAAGAGGTGCAATTGTTAAGCTTGTCTCATATTTTCCTAGCGTATTAAATTTATTGGCAACCTTCTTATCATCAGACTCTTGTTTTCTGTATTTATCAAAATTCAACGAAAATATTGTTTGATCCTTTTGACTTTTTAAATAAGTAGCCAAGGCTTCGATTTTAACAAAACTGGTATCCTTTAAAGTTCTTTGTTGTGAGGCCTTTTTTATTTTTTCAATATCCCAATTTGGCTTGGCAGTAGTATATTGAGCCGGAACAATTTCATCCCATTTCATTGGATTATCTTCTTCTTTTTCACCTAATTTAAAATACTCGTATCTGTCGGGTAAAACAATATCAGAAACAACACCTTTTATCTGCGTTGATCCGCCATTAACTCTATAGAATTTCTGAATTGATATTTTAACCTGCCCCATTGGTTTCATTGAATCATAATCGTTTGTTAAATAGCGATCTAAATCAACAAATTGTTGAACAGAACCTTTTCCCCAAGAATGGGCTGAACCAACAATAATAGCACGTTTGTAATCTTGCATTGCAGCAGCAAAAATCTCGGAGGCTGATGCACTAAATTCATCAATCATTACAACAAGTGGTCCATCGAAATATGTTTCGGGATCGCGATCGGCCAATGTTTGTTGAGCTTGAATTCTTGATTTAACCTGAACAATTGGTCCTGAAGGAATAAAATAGCCTCCAATTTTCACAACATCAGGAAGAGAACCTCCACCATTTCCTCTTACATCAAAAATAATTCCTTGAACTCCTGCTGCCTTTAATTTTTTAATTTCAATTAACACATCATCAGAACATTTACGTCCACCATTGCTTTCTTTAAAATCGATATAAAAAGAAGGTAAATGTATATACCCTATTTTTTTATCTCCTTTGGGACTTGTGAAAATTGTTGATTTTGCATAGGTTTCTTCAATAACAACAACATCTCTAATTATAGGAATTTTTATTATTGATCCATCAATTTTTTTAACGGTAAGTGTTACTTTTGTTCCCTTTGGGCCACGTATTAATCGAACCGCTGCATCAAGTCGCATATCAACAACATCAACTGGTTCTTCATCGCCTTGTCCAACCTTTAATATTACATCTTCGGCTTGTAATTGTCCTTGTTTCCATGATGCACTTCCAGGTACAATACTTTCGACTTTTATATATCCTTCTTTTTCAGAAAGTGTTGCTCCAATTCCTTCCAGTTTACCCGAAATTTGAATATCAAAATCATCTTTATCTTCAGGTGGGAAGAAGTTTGTATGAGGATCGAAACAACTTGTTAATGAATTTAAATAAATAGATAATTTATCATCACGTTTTAATTGTTCATAACGTTTAAAACGTTCATCTACACGTTTTTTTATTTTTTCGCGAGCGGACATTTCAAGTTCTGCAAAGGTTTTAATTTTTAACGTATCGTTTTTCGCTTTTGCTTTTTCTTGTTCTTCGACCATATCTAAAAGCTTAACTAAAACCTCGAATTTTAAAGATTTTCGCCAGTTATCTAACAATTCGTTTTCGTTGCTAGGATAGCTACGTTTTTCATCATCCGATTCGTATTGTTCATCAACATTAAAATCGAAAGGATTATCTAAGATACTTGGATATTTTGCCTTAATAAACGAAGTTCTTTTTTCGAGGATTTCATTTGCAAGGTTAAACATATTAAATGTTCGATTTACAATTTCATCATCTATACCTTTTTTATATGTTTCTAAAACAGAGATATCGTCTTTTGTAAAGTACATTTTATCGAAATCGAGTCTTTTTATGTAAAGATCAAATGCTTTAACAGAGAAATCATCATCGATTTTTTCTGGAGATACATGGAATGCATTTAAAAGTTCGAACAATTCGCCAATTAAAACTTCATCCTTTTTGGCCTGGGAACTATTGGTATAAGAAAAAAGCAAACTTAGTAATGCAGTGCATAATAATATGATAAATGGTTTTCGTATAAGCTTCATTTTATCGACTTTGAGATTTAATTACTATTTATTTCAAGCTATTACAAACGTAATAAAAATAAATGATTGTAAGTAAATTTCCCATTAAATATAAATTTTCATTTTCAAACAAAAATAAACGCACAAAAACGTAACCAATTTCTAGCCGTTTCCGTAGATAGTGTCATGTTTACACATTTGACGAAACTAAATAATTCTTCACAAAAACAAACATTTGTTGTGTTTTTGTAATTTTAAATTTTATGATAAGAACGGTACAATTAAAAAATGCTAGTGATCAGGTTATTTTAGACACTCATGTTCACGAATTCGTAGTAAACCACGATTATTTTCAAAAAATTCAGTTACCTCAAAATCTACGCAGACATTCAAGTGGTTATGCCTTTTTTCAGAAAAACTGGAAACAAAGTGATGGTGCTTATCGATGCGAAACAATTTATTTACACAAAATAATTGCTGAAAATTTCATTACAAAGCCACAATCATCAAAAAGATTATTTGTGCGTTTTAATAACGGTAATCCTCTCGATTGTCGAGTTCAGAACCTCGAATGGACATCCTTGGCAAATGTTGTTCGTAATACAACAAAAACTGATAACAAATATGGTTATAGAGGTGTAGTTCAAGATAGAACGAGATTTCGTGCAGTTATTTATAAAGACAGAAAACCAATTAACATTGGCACATTTAATACTGTTGAAGAAGCTGCTGAAGCCTATAATAACAAATCGAGAGAATTATATGGCGATACTCGTAGCTTAAACATCATTAAAAAATAAAAACAAGCTTTTCAGTTACAGATAAAAATTGTAATTTCGCAAAATAATTAATAAAGGAGATGATGATGCATTATCTCCTTTATTTTTTATATAAAATGAAATTATAAATTTCTTTAAATAATTTACTAATGAGCGAATTATCGGCAAAGTACAGCCCCATCGAAATAGAAAACAAATGGTATAAATACTGGCTTGACAAACAATTCTTCAAGTCAATTCCCGACGAACGTCAACCTTATACTATAGTTATTCCTCCTCCAAATGTCACTGGAGTCCTTCACATGGGTCATATGTTGAACAATACCATTCAAGATGTTTTAACTCGTCGTGCTCGAATGATGGGATTCAATGCTTGCTGGGTTCCTGGAACCGATCATGCATCGATTGCTACCGAAGCTAAAGTTGTACAAAAACTGAAAGCCGAAGGTATTGACAAAAACGATCTTTCGCGCGATAAATTCCTTGAACATGCATGGGAATGGAAAGAAAAACATGGTGGAATAATTCTCGAACAATTAAAAAAACTTGGTGCATCGTGCGATTGGGATAGAACCAATTTTACAATGGATCCGGTTTATAGCGAGAGCGTTATAAAAGTTTTCGTCGATCTTTATCAAAAAGGTAAAATCTATCGCGGCGTGCGAATGGTAAACTGGGATCCTCAGGCTAAAACAACCGTTTCTGATGAAGAAGTTCTATATCGAGAAGTAAAATCGAAACTCTATTATGTAAAATATCAAATCGAAGGTTCTAATGAATTTGTAACCGTAGCGACAACTCGTCCAGAAACTATTTTGGGTGATACTGCTGTTTGCGTTAATCCAAACGATGAACGATTTACACATTTGAAGGGCAAAAAAGTAATTGTACCAATTGTAAATCGTGTGGTGCCAATTATCATGGACGAATATGTTGACATGGAATTTGGAACAGGATGTTTAAAAATTACTCCTGCTCATGATGTTAATGACTACATGATTGGTCAAAAATACGATTTAGAAGTTATCGACATTTTCAATGATGATGGAACATTAAGCGAAAAAGCGGGATATTATATTGGCCAAGATCGTTTCGCTGTTCGCGATGTTATTGCAGCTGATTTACAAAAAGTTGGTCAGATAGCAAAAATCGAAGATTACATTAATAAAGTAGGTTATTCTGAAAGAACCGATGCTGTTATAGAACCAAAAATTTCGATGCAATGGTTTTTGGCGATGAAAGATGTTTCGAAGCCAGCATTGGAAAATGTAATGAACGACAATATTTCAATCTATCCTCCTAAATTCAAAAACACATACCGTCATTGGATGGAGAATGTGAAAGATTGGTGTGTATCGCGTCAGCTTTGGTGGGGACATAGAATTCCAGCTTGGTATTTGCCACATAGCAACGAATTTGTTGTTGCAGAAACCGAAGTAGAAGCATTGGAGTTAGCTCGCAAAAAAACTGGCAAACAAGATTTACAAATAAGCGATTTACGTCAAGACGAAGATGTACTTGATACTTGGTTCTCGTCTTGGTTATGGCCAATTTCTGTTTTCGACGGATTAACAAATCCAGGAAATAAAGACATTGAATATTATTACCCAACATCGGTTTTAGTTACTGCTCCAGAAATTCTATTCTTCTGGGTTGCACGTATGATTATTGCTGGTTACGAATACAAAAACGACCTACCGTTTAAAGATGTTTATCTTACTGGTATTGTGCGCGACAAATTAGGTCGCAAGATGTCAAAATCGCTAGGAAATTCGCCCGATTGTTTAAAATTGATAGACGAATATGGAGCCGATGGCGTTCGCGTTGGAATGTTGCTTTGTTCGGCTGCTGGAAACGATTTAATGTTCGACGAAGCATTGACAGAACAAGGACGAAATTTCTCGAATAAAATTTGGAATGCATTTCGTCTTGTAAAAGGTTGGCAAGTAGACGAAACGATTGCTCAACCAGAACATTCGGCTGTAGCTATAAATTGGTTCACTCAAATATTGAACGAAACCATTGCAAAACTCGACGAACAATATACGCAATATCGCATTTCGGAAGCATTGATGATGGTGTACAAATTATTCTGGGATGAGTTTTCGTCTTGGTATTTGGAAATCATTAAACCTGCATATCAACAACCAATTGATGCTAAAACATTAGAAGCAACACTAGGATTTTTCGATTCATTAATGCGTTTATTGCATCCATTTATGCCATTTATTACCGAAGAAATTTGGCAAGTTATTTCGGAAAGAAAAGATGGTGAAAGTATTGTAATAGCAGAAATGCCAAAAGCCAAAGATTTCGATGCAAAAATAATTGCCGATTTCGAAGATGCAAAAGTTCTTGTAAGCGAAATTAGAACCGTTCGTAAAGAGAAAAACATTCCGATTAAAGATTCGCTTTCGTTATTTGTAAATGCAAATCAAGCACAAACAACACAATTCGATACGGTAGTTTGCAAACTTTCGAATGTTACAGAAATAAAAGAAACATCAACAGAAATTCCTGGAGCAGTTTCGTTCCGTGTTAAGAAAGTTGAATTCTATATTCCATTAGAAGGTAAAATAGATATTGCCGAAGAAACAAAGAAAATAAACGATGAACTCGATTATATTAAAGGTTTCTTAGCTAGCGTTGAAAAGAAATTAAGCAACGAAAACTTTGTTAGCAAAGCACCAGCTCAGGTTCTTGATGTAGAATACAAGAAAAAAGCCGACGCTTTAGAAAAAATAAAAATGTTAGAAACTAGGTTAGTTTCGTTGAACGGATAATTCGTAATTGCTAATCGCAATTAGTTATAGACAAATTCCTTAAATAATGGTTGTTTTAATCAAAATAAAACAACCATTGTTTATTTTAAGTATTGCCATTAATATGTCTAATTACTGTAGTTTTCCAACCAAATATATCGTTGCTGGTTCATCATTGTCCGATCCAAATTGTTTAATTGTTTGAAACAATTTCGGATATTTATATGAGGTTGTAATTAGCATTTTGCTAATATTTCCGATTATAGAGCTCGTTTTCTCTTTTGAAAAACTTCTTAAGCTTGCATTAACAATATATTGAAGTTTATTCCTTTTTATAAACGCATAAGTACTATCGGGAAACATTGCAAAATTTTTTAACGAAATATTTTTTAATGATTCGAGATTTTGTACATAATTTATATTACAGTTTTTAAGAGTAGAAGTAAAAGTTCTATTTTGTGTTTCAGTACATCCATATACAAACTTATAGTTACCATCTTCGATAAAGATTATAGCAGTCATATATTCTCCATATTTATATATTGAATCTAAAGATTTTAATTTTTTAACATCATTTAATTGAAGTATGGTATATGTCTTTGCTTTATTTTTATAACAGGTATTAATAATATCATCGACAGTCACATCAAACGATTTTACAATACCAACATAATTTCTATTGGAATAAATAAAACCAATATCAGGTTTTCTAATTCCAACTATTTTATCATTTGGCACATTTACTTTAATCCACAGACAAGCCTCGATATAATGTATCCAATCGGGAGAATATCCAGATAATGAATTTCCACCAACATTGTCGATTAACGATGTGTAGTTCGTTTTTGCGCATTTAACGGTTTTAACAAATGAAATAAAAAACAGGACGACAAAAAAACCAAATAGAAATGGCTGAAACTTTTTTAATATATCCTTTTTTAAAAGTTCATTAATAGTAAAAGCTATAATTACAAGAATGAGTGGTGCAAACACAAGGATTAATCGTAATTGATCCCAGCATACTTGTTGTGTTATAAAAGTTGCAGCAAGCGATATTCCAACATATATGAGCAAGAAGAAAATCTCTTTTGACTTTTTAAAGAGATATATTCCAATAGCAATAAACAGAATGTACATCAAAATAGTTAGTGACGTACTAACATCAGACATTTCATCTTTAAGTCCAAATATATCTAATAAATTCCTTGAAAGATACAAATCTGAGTTGATGCAAAATCGTTTTATTATACCACTAAATGTTTCAATTCCCTTTGAAGAATTATATGGATCTTTGTATAACCCAAATAGAAGTTGATCTTCGAAACCAGCACCTTTTACATGCCAATAAAACGATTTATACAGTAAAAATGGAATATAAAAAACGAGAAATGATACAAAAGTGTAAATTGCATAACCAAATCGTTTGTTAATACAAAAGAACAAAATACAAGCCAACACGATACTTATACCTATATTCCTGGTAATTACAAGTAAAAACATACTTAAGCCAAACAACAAGAACATTAGCATTTTTTTATTTAAACCCATGTCTTCTGTTCTGTCGTTTTCGATTTTAAAAAACAACCATAATACACAAGATTGAATAAACAAAAATATTGGCTCGGAAAACGTTTGACTTGAATGATACAGTAACGAGTAATTAACTGCAAAAAGTAAAACACTTAAACCTACTATTGTTGGCGAAACAACTTTTTTTAGTGCAAAATACGTTATTACAAGTTGCCCAACGATTAACAGTAACGAGACACATTTGAATAACAATAGATTAACTCCTCCAAAAAACATAAAAAAACTTAGGAATATCGGATAGAATGAACCATGCCACAATGGAAATTGAGTTCCATCTAAAAATTCTTTTGCTGAAAGAATATATCCAGAATCATCGCCTGCGATACTGACCTTCATATCAAACAGCATTAGCGAAAAAAAGATTGACAACAATACAATTATAAAAACGATTAAATTCTCTTTCCGTAAAAAAAAGCTATCGCTTTTCTCTAAAAACGATGATTTGTTACTATTGATAGCCTTATTCTTTTTATCTTGAGTAACCATATTATAGCGAATTGTTAATTATTTTCAAGACAAATATAATAGTTTGTATGGATATAAAAAAAAGATAAGAAGAAGTATCTAATGCTTTAAAAATTTATTCTTTAACTTAATTTACTTTTTAATAAGTGTACTTTGAATAAATCAACTTCAATGAAATTCGTTTTTGATGATTCGTTTACTGTAAATAGAATAATGTTGTATTTAAAATCCAGCAAAGTCTTAATTTAAAAAGAGACTGTCTGAAAATAAAAATAAAGACAGTCTCTTTTATGATGATTAAAATATAATTTTTATTCCTTTATAACCTTTTCGTTATATATCTTATTTCCAACAATTACATGTAAGAAATACACATTTGGTGCTAAAGTTTGAATCATTATTCTAGATTTTTGTAAAGGATTAACTATTCCTTCTTCTGCATATAATATACGTCCATTTAAATCGCAGAGTGTTAGTTTATAACGTTCCCTAACTCCAGCGTTTAAAGATACATTTACGATATCTTTTGTTGGATTAGGAGAAATAGCAATACTATTAGCATCTAGAATTATACTTTCGGTTAATTCGCTTTCAGCCATATTCGATAAAGACATACTGAATGGTCCACTATCTGACTTTAAATTTTGTGGATCGCAAACATAAGGTAATTGCATTGCAACTTGATAATAGAAATGACCTGCGGGTGGAGTATCTCTATAGGTGAAATTTCCTGCAGGTATCGATTCTAAAAGGACTAATGAATCGGGATGCGTACCTCTAGAAATATTCGTTGTTCCAAAATTAATTCCTTGATATTCGTCCCAAATTAAATTTACGGTTAGTGTATTACTTCCATATCCAACATTTTGAGTTAAATGCATTGTTTTATGTGGTAAGCTTAACTCCGATTCGTTTGCACATTGGTCGAGAGCAGCTATTCTATATCGGTATGAACGAACTAATGGATAAGAATTTACATCTTCGAAAACGCTGTTTAGAGAAGCAACATTATTTCCAATTTTTTGATAAACACCCTTACTTATACTTTCTCGATAGATATTGTATGAAACGATATTATTATTAGAATATCGATCCCAAACAACAAGGTTTTTACCTGTTGAACCAACCGTTACCATACAAATCTGAGGTGTTATTGGTTTTGATATTGGAACATTTGCTGCAACGAAACTTTTACAATTATTTACATCCGAAACTATAAGAGAATAAAATCCTGAAGCAACATTAGAAAGTTTGGAAAGTTGCGTTCCATTACTCCATTTATATGATGTAATTCCCACTGCACTTATTGCTGAAATTGATACAGAACCATCGTTTAATCCACAATGTTCTGGTTTAATAGAATCGATAACGACATAAGGGGCTCCAATTTCTCCAACAGAAAAAGTTAAAGAAGTCGAGCATGATTTAGAATCTATAACTGTTGCTTGATATATTCCTGCGTTTAAACCTGTTTTGGTATTTGATGTAGATAAATCGTCCCATTTATAATTGTAAGAACTTGTACCCCCAGTTACGACAAGTGTTGCTTGACCATCGCTTCCATTACAAGTCGAAGGACTAACTTGTGCTTTAAGTTTTAATTCAGATGGTTGGGTTAATATTGATATTCCATAAGATTTACAACCTTTGGCATCGACAACGGCAACATCGTAAGGGCCAACTTGCAAATTCGAAATTGAAGATGCTGTACTTCCATTTGACCAAGATAACGAATACGGACTTGTGCCTCCAGAAACTGCAAGGTTTATTGATCCATTTGCTATGCCATAACAACTAGGTTCTGTCTTAGTGAAAGAAAGTGCTGCACTTCCTTTATCGTTTATAGTCGCTAAATTACTTGCTTCACAACCATTACCATCTTTAATTCTTAACAAATATGAACCAGAACTAATTGCAGTTAATGCAGTATCTCTAGAGCTATTTGGCCAATAATATTCATACGGTTTTGTTCCACCTTGAACCTTTGCCTTAATTGATCCATTTGAAAGTTTACAATCGGCAGAAGTTGTATCGAAAGCTACTTTAATTTCCGATGGTTGTCCAATTGTAACAGTTGTTTGAGCTTTACAAGAGTATGCATCTGTAACATTTACCGTTTGTGTTCCTGCGCAAAGATTTGAAGCAAATCCAGTTGTAGATGTATAACCGTTTGACCATTGATAATTGTAAGGAGCAATTCCTGAAATTGCAGAGATTGTAGCACTTCCATTACATAAGCCATAACAAGTTGCATCGTTTTTACCTAGTACTTTTGCACTTACATTTGAGACATAAACCCAAACATCTACCGGTTTTGAACATGTACCATTCGATACTGTTACCGTATATTTTGTTGGTATTGTTGGCGAAACTTTTATTAGATTTCCATGGCTTCCAGTATTCCAAACAAACGAATTACCTCCTGTAGCAACTAGAACGACAGAATCGCCTGCACAAATTTTCTTATCGTTACCTGCACTTGCATTCGGTACAGAGCCATTAACTTCTGCACCATTAGCTCCACGACAGTTATTTTCGTCAGTAACAAGAATACTATAAAATCCTTTTGTTACTCCAGTTAAATCTTTATTACCAGAACCATTTGACCATTGAATAGTTTGATTTCCAGTTCCACCAGTTATTGAGGTATAAATAGCTCCACCTGTTCCTGAACAAGAAATATTCGATACATTTAAGATATCGACTTTAGGAGCATTAATATCGTTTACATTAACTTGTATTGTTTTAGAACAAGCATTTAAATCCGACACAGTTGCTCTATAAACACCCGATGACAGATTTTGAAGATAAATATTTGTCGAACCATTATCCCATTTTGTTGCATACGGTTTTGTTCCACCATTACTATTTAGTAATACATTTCCATTTGACAAACTACATCCAGGATTTGTAATTACAGGAACAACCGTTAGTGGTAAAGGTGAATTTACAACAATAGTTTGTATCGATTTACATGATTTACTATCAGAAATAGTTACGGTATAAGAACCAGCAGTTATATCGGTAATTATTTGTGTAGTACTTCCATTCGACCAATTATAACGATACGAACCAGTTCCATCTATCCCCGAAATTATAATTTGACCATCGTTAAATCCATAACAACTTGGCATTTTTAAAGATTCTATGACAACTTGAGGAGCATTTACTGTATTTACCGAAACCGTTTTTGAAATATTGCAACCATTTTTATCCTGTACATCTACCGAATAAATACCTGCATTTAACGAACCAATACTATCAATTAATGAGCCCGTATTCCATGAATAAGAATATGGTTTTACACCACCATTAACGAGCACTTTTGCAAATCCATTAGCAACATCACAGCTTGTGTTTTGAATTGTTAGATTTGCATCAATAGCTACAGGTTCGTTAACTTGAGCCGTTGATTGTAATGAACAATTATGTGAATCGGTAACAGTTACAGTATATGTACCTGGCACTAAATCAGAAATTGTAGTTTGATTATTATCTGTCGTTGGGATATTCCATCCGAATAAATAAGGAGCATTTCCACCAACGACCGTTGTAGAAACCGAACCATCTACACGACCAAAGCATGATGCATCGCTTTTTGAGATAGAAACTGTCATAGAATTTATAGATACTTTTATAGAATCTACAACAGAACATACTCCATCTGACACGGTAACTTTATAATATGTTTCGGTCTTAGGAGCCACCGTTATTTGAGGACTAATTGTATTGTTACTCCATTTGTATTGCGAACCACCTGCTGCAAATAATACAACCGATGAATTTTTACAAATTATGGTATCTTCCGATATGGAATAACTTAATTGTTTTGGTTGGGTTATAGTTTGGTTAATAATTACTGAACATCCAGCAGTATCGGTTATTGTTGCAGAATATGAACCTAATTTTAATCCAGATATAACCAAACCATTTGTAGAAGTATTCCATTGTACCGATGGCGTTCCATTTGAAGACAAAACATTTACCGTAATTGACCCATCATTTGCATTATAACAACTAACATTTTTGGGTTGAATTTGTACTTGAGGATCGGCAAGTTTAGGAACCGAAACATCAAATTTACCGATACAAGATTTACTATCCACAATAGTTACCGAATATTTTCCGGATGCTAATCCAGAATAAGTATCTGTTGTATCTGTTTTCCAAAGATATGTATAACCGCCATTGCCACCATTAGCAGCTGCTACTATTGAACCATCGTTGATTTTACATTGAGTAGGTTTAATATCGAAAGTTGCAGTAATAGGATCGGGAGTTGCAAGTATCGTTTTTATACTGTCAATACAGCCAGTATTGTCTTTTACCGTTACAGAATAATTTCCTGCACAAAGATTTTTAATTTCGTTGGTTTTGTCATTTGAACTCCAAGCATACGTAAAAGGTGCAAAACCATCGCTAATTCCTGCTTTCAAATATCCTTCGCATAAACCATAACAAGATATTTGTTTAACAGAATCGATTCTCGCTTTTAAAGAAACAACTGTAACTGTTGCAGAATCGGGAATTACACAATTCCCATCAGAAATATTTACCTTATATTTTGTTGTTACTGATGGTGAAACAACAAGATTTGCAGTATCAATTCCGGTATTCCAAACATAAGTTTTTGCTCCTGAAACTTTAAGAGTCGTTGATTGGCCTAAACAAATAGTATCGTTTACAGGACGGGTATATTTAAAAGGTGCAACTACTGTAATTTTAACAGTATCAATATCGGTACAACCAGATGTTGCTGTAACTGTAAGAAAATAATTTACTGCACCAATAGTTGATGGTTTTACCTCAATATCTTTTGCTGTTTCACCAGTACTCCATTCATAGCTTCCATTTCCACTAGCAGATAATGTCTTCGATAAACCTTGACAAATTGCTTCATCGACACCAGCATTTGCAACGGGAACATTACCATCAACAGTGATTGGGAATGTAGTAGAATCGATACATCCAGCAAGTTGCGTTGCTTTTAGTTTTAAGGTATAATTTCCAGGAGTTGGGTATTTGAAATTTACTTTTGATGAAACTGTAGTGGCCTCGTATAGAGAAAGTTCGGTAATATGTAAATAGCTCGTACTACTTTGCATTGCAGTTACATATATTCTATAATACAAATAAGATGTAGTATTTGAACAAGAGAATTGATATAACTGATCGTTTTGAACAACAGCATTGGTTTGATTATCGATATTTACCCAAGTTGTTCCATCATTCGAAGCTTGTAATATCCATGATTTGGGATTATAGTTTGCGCTTGAATAGTTATCATTTTGTTTTGAACTACAATAAATCGAATATCTATTTACAACCGTAGAATTCATTGGCTTAAATTGTAACCATACAGGACTATTACTTGCATTACAACTCCATCCACGTTGAATAGAATCGCCATCAAAAGCACCCCATGGGTTACTTAACATTGAGTAAGATGTTCCGCCTGCTGAAGAAAAACCGTAACGAATTGGTTCGACAGTTTGCGATGAAGTATTATAGATTGATGTTAAATCGTTTGTTCCATCATTTTGGAAATCCCAAGTATATTTTGTTCCAACCGAGACATTTTTCGAAGAATCGGCAAAGACTAAAGCATTTCCAAGACAAACTTTTGGAATTTTTAAATCGAGTGTTGCTTTTGTACAAAAAATTTCATCGGCTCCAATATCGGGTGTCGATATATCTCGAGGATCGCCATCTATGTCGGTATCGATCGATGAAATTGGAAGTGCTTTACCAATAATTGCACTGCTCGATGTATGTAAGTCGGAGAATGAGAAAAAGTTTGTTGCAGAACTAATACTTGTAACATTATAAATAGAAGCTAATTTCAATGCTGCAAGTGTAGCGTAATCGGCAGCCCAATATGCAAATTTCGAACTTCCTTCGGTATACAAATTATTATAATCGCAAGCTTCTATAATAGTCCCTGAACTAACATATAATGCATAACCAATTGCATGATAATTTGAAAATATATTATTTCGTATGCGAAGATTATTACCACCGGTAGCATATAACGCATATAAGGTTCCGGTTGATGATTGACGATTAATTAGAACACTATTATATAATACATCGACAAATTGACAACTCGTAACATTAATTCCATTAAAAGAATACGATGTATTAATGTATCCATTTTTATTACTTATAGTATTATTTGCAATTACAATTCGTCCAATAAAACTTCCAACACATGAATTTAAATTAATACCATAAAGTCCACCATCGTTATTAGACGAGTTTACAATTCTGTTTTTTGTTATCGAAATAGGTTTAATACAAGATTCTAAATAGATACCAGTATTTTTAATGTCATTGAACATATTGTTGCTTATAGCAATTCCATTTACCTTTCTTAACCAAATAGCATCGTATCTACAGTTATTAAATTTATTTCCTGTAATTGTGAAATTAATTCCTTGTCCAGCATTACAATCGAAATAAATTGGTCTAACTCCATTATTGAAAGTATTATTCTGAATAGAAATATTTTCGTAATAAGGATGTGTATTTGAAGCACATATGGCATAAGTATAATACGAGTCGGATGAATTCTCTAAATCGAAAACACAATTGGTAAAATGCACATTTTTCGATGACCCAAACAGCCAAACAGCCACTGCCGTTTGATTAACATGTTTTACCGTAAACGAAAGATTCCTAAATGTTATATTACTTGCACTATTTAGTCTTATTCCTGAATATGCGCTAGAAAAAGATTGTGATGTTTCATTTGAAACCAGATGAACGGTATCGGATGTTGCAGCCTCAAAAACGATAGTATCGGTTAATGAACTTCCTGCTATCGGTAACATTGTAAAAGAATCGTAATAGGTTCCACCAGCAATTTTAAATTTTACCGATGCATCAATGCCCAATGCATTTAAAGCAGTTGCAGCTGCGGAAATTGATTTAAAATCGCCGCTGTCTTTTTGAATATAATAGGTTCCATGCAAAGGTTTTCCGACCGATAAAAATTCGTACGCACCAATATCAGGTTTCGATGCACGAACAGAATCGACAACATCGGTTACACAAAGAGGATCAGAAACTCCAGCATTATCAATTAAAAACGATGTAGGTTTTAAATTGTTAGATGAAACAAAGCCCGGATTAGCAAAAACCGAATGCAAATCTGATTTTTGAATTGTTTTTAAATCAGATAGATTTGCGACTGAATTTGTTCCCCAAGTTGCAAATGTTGTCGACAAATTATAATAGGCATTATAATCGGAAACTACAATCCCAGAAGGAGCTGTATAATTAAAGACATTATTATAACTTGGTGCAAAAAGAATATTGTTTTTAACAGAAACATAAGAGCCACCATAAATATAGAGAGGAACTCTGTCGGTATAATTATATGTTGGACTTAACAGTTTTAATGTATTCGAAAGAATATCTACATTTATTACATTATTTAAATATAGTGCTTGATTATACGTACCTACATTTATTATATTATTTGAAATAAGACCGTTATTTCCAAATACGCCACCACTATTTACTAGGTATAATCCTAAATTACCCGAAACATCGGAACTATTAAATATGTTTTTTGAAATTTCAAAGTCATCGGAAATTCTACTTAAATAAAGACCTTCGTAGTTGAAATCGGTTATAAAATTATTATAAACTTTTATTTTTTTACAATATTCAATATCACCAGCTCTAAACTGGTTTGTCATTGTATTGTTAAGTAATTCTAGATAATTACAGTAACGTTGTCCATTGTTCGAATAACTAGAAAAACGAATAGCTTGGTAATTATTATTAAACAACGTATTGCTAACTCTTATTGAATCTGAAACTAATTCACCACCATCAACAAGATGAATTCTGTTACCATTATTACTCGTCGTATTTGATTGGAATTCACAACTATCAACAACTATTTTTCTACAATAACCATTTAGAATCAAACCATTTGAATAATTTGTACTTCCAGTATATAACAATAAATTTTTAAATGTAATATTATCTAATCCATATACATGCATTATATAATTATCGGATGTTCCAACAGCTGTATATGCAATAGCGGCTTTGGTTTTACGCTTTGGTGCGCTTTCAATCGTTAAGCTATTATTGGCATTTAATCCCGGTATTTGTTTTAGAAAAATTTGTTCTTCATAAGCATCATCTTCGAGAATTACAGTTGAATTACCATTAATACCACAACTCATTAATGAATCGAACACAGCTTTTAACGTTTTGTATGGTCCTTTCAATGAATTCACAACCAAATTTCCACTTAAAGGATTTCCGGTTGTTGCTGTAAATTCGTACGCACCAATATCTGGTTTTGATGTGCGAACATTTCCATTGATATCTGTTTTTATTTCGGGTAATGCTATTCCTGTTCCATCGAGCCATTTGATATTAAAATGATCATCCGAACTACTATTTAACGATGCATTAACTTGGGTTGATGATTGATTAAAGGTTGATGCTCCCAAACGGAATTCATCTATAGTTTTATAAAATATCGTATTCCATTTAATAATATCAGGATTTACAGAAAAATAGTTATTGTAATCTAATTGCTTGTATGAAGAATTATCAGATTGCAAGGTAATTCCACCTAAATTCTGGAGAAAATTATTTACAACAGAAACACCTTTACTATTTTGGATATTCAAACAAGGATAAGATCCGTTTTTAAGAACAGTATTATTATAAAACTTAACAGAATCGACAGTTGTAATATATACATTATCGTAACCTGCAACACTTTCAAAAATATTATTAGTAATTAAACGCTTAAAGCCGTTCGTTAAAACCTGATTAGACACATTTATTAATCGAACGCCATTCGAAGTTTTAATCACATTTTTTTCGATAAAAAACGACCCAACAGAATACAAATAAATTACATTATCGCTCGAAGAATTTGTAATTGTATTATTCTGAACAAAAGTAGAGTCGGCATAATCTATTTCAATTGCCTTAGTACTTGTTACCTTATTATTCGTGAAATAGATTTGTGAACTTCTGTTCGACGAAATTCCACCAAGAAACATAGCCGATGCATTCGTTATAAAATAATTATTGTTGACAACCAAACTATCGATTAACTGACCCGAAGAATAAATATGACTCGCCGAAGTTATTGTTGTTGAAGTTCCACCCGTAAAAACATTATCGTTGAAGGCAATATTTTTAGTCTTTCCATTTAATACAACTATATTACAATACGACGATGTTGATGCATTTCTAAATCCAATTTTATTGAACGAAAGATTTGATGCACCAAGAACATTTAAAACAAAATTATCGGCATTGCTATTCGATGTATAATACCAAGTTACATCAGCAGAATTGCCCGTTTCGGATGTAAATGTAATTTTATTTGTACTATTTGAACCAACTATATCTTTTATAGTAATTTGTTCTGCATAAAAACCAGTTTTAATTTTCAAATCGACTGGTCCAGACACACCATACTTTGATAAACTATCGACAGCTTCTTGAATTTTCTTGAATTTACCCGTTGAACCAATAGTATAGTTGCCTGAATATCCTTTATTTACAATTGCCGATAAAAAAAATCGACATTCCGAAATATAGATATAACTTCCACCAGAAGCCGCAGTAAAACTCAATCTATATTTTTGGTAGGCAATTGTATTATTAGTATTAAAGTTTGCCCATTCATCATATTTTACAACATAATTTGTTACCGTGTCGATATTAACCCATTTGGCACCATCATAACCTTGAAGATTCCAAGATTTTGGGAAATAGCTTGTATTTGCACTTCCAAATAACGAACTGCAGATTAAAGAATAATTTGTAACAATTTCTGACTTTGGTAAATCGTATTCTAACCACGACACTATAGGATTGGTCATCCAACCGGTATTCGATATATCTCCATCAAAAGCATTCGAAACAACATAACTCGAATAAGTAGCACTTGCAGATGGAGTTCCTCCAGTTAATAATTGCTGAGCTTGTACATTTAAGCTTAAAAAACCAGATAGTATAAGCAGTACAATAAGTATATTTTTTTTCATAGTAGGTAGATTTTAATCCGTATTCAATTGTCATATTTTAAGACACAAATTTAACAATAAAATGCCAAAAGTATAGGAATCTTAAAAATTCAGTAATTTACTCAAAGCTTTTAATGCAGATTATTTTTGTTTTTAGTGGATATTTTTCGACTAGAATCTAACCACAAAATCTTGTTTTACAATGCCTTCGTTAAATAACACTATTCCAAAACGGAAAATATCAATTGTAAAAACAACATCGTTATCAGCCTTAATTGTATTCCAAGCTCTTTCCATTTCTTCGGTAAGATGAATGTCATCAAAAATAACTACCGAAGTTTTATTGAGTTTGGGTTTTATAAGATTAAAATATTCAAGGGTCGGCTTTTCTCTGTGATTACCATCTATAAAAGCAAAATCTACCGATTCTAGAATATCTAATAATTTCGGCAATTCATCTTCGAAAGTACCTTGTAGCAAACATACATTTTGCAATCCAAGTTTTGAGATTGTTTGTTTTGCAATGGAATGAGAACTAGGATCTCCTTCGATAGTGTACATTTTAGAATTAGCATTTGCAATAGCTTGCCACGATGTTCCAATTCCAATACAACTACCAAGTTCTACGATTGTTTTTGGTTGGAAATGCTTTACTAATCGAAACAGTAATTTTCCATATTTATCGGTCATTGCCGAAACTTCGGCAAGTTGCGAAACCTTGCGTTTATTATCTTTGAAAATGGTTGAACCAGCACCAAAATCTACAATTTCAATTATTTCATTCGATTTCAAATAAGCTTTTCGAGCCGACGATACCTTTTTATATTCCGAATAGTTTGTTTTGTCTTGAAAAACATTTTCTATCAAAGAAAACACAAAGGGAGAATGTATTCCATGACCGTTTTTATGCCACGAGAACAATTGATAATTAAGATATTTCTTTGCTAAATGAAAATTCATTTTTCTATTTTCGGAAAATGTTTATGCTCATTAATGAGAACATCCACAACCACGCTTTACATGATAGCGTTGACGTGCACTTTTGTCTTTTTTTTGTAAAAAACAAGAATTTAGTACAATTGCCAACAACACAATAATTAAAAGTCGTATACGCATTCGAATTGCAATTTATTTATTTGACAAATGTAATAAAAATCCGACATTTGCTTTTACTATAATTGTAAGACATGTCACATTTTCTCGATCAGGAAATACAATATTTATCGGGAGTTGGTCCTAAAAGAGCCGAACTTTTAGCGAAAGAATTAGATATTGTTACCGTTCGCGACATGTTGCAATACTATCCCTACCGATATATTGACCGCACCAAATTTTATAAAATTCGAGAAATAACTTCTCAACTTCCATACATTCAAATTAAAGTAACGTTTGTTTCCGTTCGAGTTTCGGGCGAAAAATTAACAGAACGACTAAACGCTGTTGTTACCGATGGAACTGGTTTTTTAGAATTGGTTTGGTTTAAAGGAGTGAAATGGGTTCGCGAAAATGTAAAACCCGACAAAGAATACGTTGTCTTTGGAAAGCCAAACGAATTTAACAATAAGATAAACCTTGTTCATCCCGAAATAGAAGAACTTTCGAAATACGAATCGCAAAAGAATTCGACCTTTAGCGGAATGTACAATACTTCGGAGAAAATGAAGAAGTTTAATCTTCATTCGAAAGCCATTCAAAACATTCAACGAACAATTCTCGATACACTAAAAAACGATAGCGTTCCCGAAACATTAACTAACGATATTCTTCAAAAATTAAATATTCCCAACCTTAAAACATCACTGTTCGATATACATTTTCCCGAAACAATCGAGAAGATGCAAAAAGCAACATTTCGACTAAAATTCGAAGAACTTTTTTACTCGCAACTCTATGTTATTCGTCAAAAGTTGATGGTTAAAAGAAATGTTTCGGGCCATGTTTTTCAGAAGGTTGGAGACTATTTCAATAGCTTTTACAATAATCGACCATTCGAATTAACCAATGCTCAAAAGCGCGTTATAAAAGAAATACGTGCCGATATTGGAAATGGGAAACAAATGAATCGTCTTTTACAAGGCGATGTTGGAAGTGGAAAAACAATGGTTGCCTTTATGTGCATGCTTATTGGAATTGACAACGATTACCAAGCTGCTATAATGGCTCCAACCGAAATTCTTGCATCGCAACATTACGAAACCATTGCAAAATATGCCGAACATCTTGGAGTAAATGTAAAATTGCTTACCGGTTCGACAAAGAAGAAAGAAAGAGAAATAATTGCAACGCAACTCGAGAATGGCGAATTGCAAATATTAATAGGTACACATGCAATTATTGAGAATAATGTAAAATTCAAAAATCTTGGAATCTGTGTTATCGACGAGCAACATCGATTTGGAGTTGCGCAACGTGCCAAGATGTGGGAGAAAAACATCAAGCCACCACATGTTTTAGTAATGACGGCTACACCTATTCCACGAACATTGGCAATGACAATTTATGGCGACCTCGATGTTTCGATAATCGATGAACTTCCACCAGGACGTAAACCAATAAAGACAACGCACATATACAACACAAAACACAGTCAGCTTTTCGAATTTATGAAAACCGAAATTGCGAAAGGTCGTCAGGTTTATATTGTGTATCCATTAATAAAGGAATCGGAAACGCTCGATTTTAAAAATCTGCAAGAAGGTTACGAAACTATTTCGCATGTATTTCCCGAACCGCAATACAAAATTGCAATAGTTCATGGGCAATTAAAAAACGATGCGAAAGATGCTGCAATGGCAGAATTTGTTTCGGGCAGAGCACACATAATGGTTGCCACAACAGTAATAGAAGTTGGGGTAAATGTTCCAAATGCATCGATAATGGTTATAGAAAGTGCCGAACGTTTTGGTCTTTCACAACTTCATCAGCTACGTGGACGAGTAGGACGAGGAGCCGAGCAGTCGCATTGTATTTTGGTAACCGATTTTAAATTGAGCGAAGATACTCGCATAAGAATAAACGCTATTGTAGGTACAAACGATGGTTTCGAAATTGCCGAAACCGATCTTAAACTTCGTGGACCTGGCGATATAGAAGGAACCGTGCAAAGTGGGTTACCAATATCTTTCAAAATAGCCAACCTCTCGAAAGATGGTCAAATTCTCCAATTAGCTCGCGATTATGCAACCGAAATTTTAGAAGCCGACCCAGATTTACAATTAAACAATAATGATATTCTGGCTCGTCAATTAAAAAGGCAAAAGAATAATCAAAAAGTTTGGAGACAAATTAGCTAAAAATACTTTCATAAAAAAAATAAAAAGAGAGGGTATTTTAATAATGAATACCCTCTCTTCGTTTTTATTCTTTTAGAATTGACTTAATAATAGATTTTCCTTCTATATCACAATGAATAAAATAGATACCTTTTGCAAAAGATGAAATAGACATCGAAAAAGTACTATTATTTATCAGATTATTAGAATATATTTCTATTCCCAATACATTATAAATTGCTATACCATTGATGTTTTTTGAAGAAGCTATTTTTATATTATCAGTAGTAGGATTTGGACTTATACTACAAATTGTATTATCTTCAGCTTCATTGTCAATTTGAGGCTTAATATTCGATTCAGTAGCCGCAATTTGATTTGAACTTACAACATCACTCTTTAATGAATTATCTGATGAACAGGAAATAATACTTGCATGGAGATATGAATTACCCGTTGCATTAAATCCTGGCTTGAAATCAATAGAATTAGATGCTGTCATCGTAACATTAGAAGCAGATGATATTATATCGCTTGCAACAATTTGATCAAAGGCAAAATAATCAAGATTTTGATTTGAAATATCAGTAGTCAAAGTCAAATCATTATTTCCAACAACTTCTTGACCTAGGCCAACTGCTGCCCAAGCCTGAAGAACAGATGCTACTTCACAACTATTTTCTCCAAACAAATCTTTAGCGGCTTGTATTGAGGCCAAACGAACTTCATGATAACCATCAGACATTATTAATCGACTTTCTGCTTCATATACAATTGTCGACGCATCTTCAATACCGATACCATTTACCGTATATGAATATCCATTGTCATTTACTCCTCCAGTACTGCCCGTTGTTAATAAATAGAACCAAAATGAAAGCACACTACAATTGGTATGAACACCGCAATTATCATTTAAGTCAAAATCAGGAACCCCTGCTGTACTTTTCCATAATCCAGCATTATAGGTTGATGGTAAAGAATTTAATCCTGGATTACTTATTGTTCTTAAACAAGTAGAACCATCTGCCATAATTTCTTCACCCATTTCCCACATCACTTTTTTATCATCTGTAGGGAATGTATAATTATTTTTAGCCCAATATTCAACACAAGTACCCCAGATATCGCTCAATCCTTCATTTATTGCACCTGGTTCTTTACTATAATCGATTGTGCCAATAATTGTAGCATATACTCCATGCCCATACTCATGACCTAAAACATCAATACTTGTTAATGAGTTAAATATTGATCTTCCTGAACCTATTAAGAATAAACCTGCACCATCCGAAGTATAACCTGACCATGCCGCATTATCCCAATGATATGAAACACATTTTAGAGAAATAGTTCCATCATTATTTGGAGTATATCCAGAATAAAAATCTGGATAATTATAAAAAGCTAAAACACCAGCATTATTATTTAAACCAATACTACCAATTTTTTGCACAAAATAATCTTGAGTAGTTTCAATTGCCCACAATGCATCATATAATCCATTGTATCTATAGTAGTTAGTATTATCAGTCCAAACATTATCATTATCATTAATCGGAGGAGTTGTTATGTGACTATCCCCACCACTATAGTCATATATTGTACCATCCGAAAAATCACAATTTATCATTTCAATATTCTTAGTTGGATCATTGAGCAAATAATTCAATGGATTTGTAGATATTTGAGTTGTATTTATTGTTTGCGTACCTGAATATCTAGTCTGTGCAGTTCCATCAATGTTTATTGAAATTTGTTGTTTATTTATTACTAAACCACTATGAGCATCAACATAAATATATTGCCTATTGTTTTTTGGTGAAATAGAAAATATTTCAAATTTATATGCAAGACTATAAACGTCTTGATTGGTAATTGTAACATCTTTACAAATTACTAATTCAGCTTTAGGTGGAGTTTTTTTACCTTTATAAAAGTTATTTGCAAAAAAATCATCTTCCCATGCATATTTTAGGGCACCTATACTTTTTTTAGCTATTTCTAAAGCACTTGCTTCAGAAATTGAAGGAGTTACATCCATTGTAAGACTTGGAATAAAGTTCCCATTCATAGATTTGATTGTAGCATCTACCTTATGAATTTTATACATTCCATTTTCAACCCTCTTCCCTTTATAGTACTGTTGATAGCTATAGTGTGAAAAATTCTTACCATTAAGCTTCGAATTCATTGGAGTTGCAGTTGCCCTTAACTCATCTGTTCCCGAACGTACAGGTAAAAACCTCGCAAGAAGCTGAGTTTGGTTAGCATTTTCAGATACCGATCCTGCTTTAAAACTAACAAACGACGCTGTTCCATTTTTATTAAAAACAATCGAGTCTTTTGTTGTTTGAGCAGATAAAACATTGACAAATACTGTCAAAAATAAAATAATTATATATTTCATTGCACTTGATTTTTAAAATTACACATAAAAACCTAGTTTTTGATTTTAGCATTTAATGCCTCTATTTGCTTTTGTTGCTCAATAATGTAAAGTGTCAACTCTTCAATCTTTTGCATCATTTTAGCTTGCATTTCACCGACGCTAACACCGTTAGTTTCAACTTCTTTTGCCGAAGGTACTTCTGGTAAATGTTTGTTTGTTTTTATGAATTTCTCTACATCACTTAATGAACGTAATTTATAATCGTTATTGAAAACGAAGTCAGCCCATCCAGTTACGACTTTTAGTTCTGTACAAGCGATTTTACCATTTACCGAAAGTTTGTATTTATCGTTTGCATCTAAAGGATTAATATAAACAGTTGATGTGCCTATTGAAATATTTCCGTCATTATTTACAATAAAATCAGGAGTAGTTGTTTGACCTATTCTAGAAATTAAAAAGTTACCTCCTTCAAAATAGCCAGAATAACCGTTACCGCCGCTAAAACCTTCAGCTTTACCATAAACGGCATTTCCTACAGAAGTGTATGCATAAATTGAATTTCCTGCAAAAGCTTTAGTATAAATACCATTACCGCCACCTAATCCTCCATAAGGACCTCCGCCGCCCCAAACACTAAGTGCATAATTTTCCATTATACTTGTTCCACCTACTATAACTTTACTGTTATTATAAATCGTATTATCAGCATTTTTTGTCCATTTCGAAGCAACAGATAATCCATCAACCCCCAAATAATCTGTAGCCTGCACAACATCACCAGCCATGGTTGGTGTTAGCGTAGTTCCCGTACGACTCCATAAACCACCTACCGTAACTGTTGTTGAAGCAATTCCAGTACAACCAGCTGTTGTTCCAGTAACTGAGTACAATGTAGATACCGAAGGACTAACTGTTTGTGTTGTACCTGTTCCACTACTCCATGCATACGTTGAAGCACCAGATGCTGTTAACGTTGAAAGTGCACCAGCGACAATTGTTGTTGGTGTAGCTACTAAAGAAACCGTTGGTGATGCATTTACATTTATTGTTTTAAAAGCTGACGCAGAACAACTGTTCGTTGTACCTGTAACAGTATATACAGTTGTAACTGTAGGCGAAACAGTTTGAGATGTTGAATTAAACCCATTGCTCCACGAATAAGATATAGCTCCAGAAGCAGTAATAGTCGTTGATGTTCCTAAGCAAATATCACTAACAGATGGAACAAAGGTTACTGTTGGAATAGCATTTACAGTTACAATAACGGACGAAGTTGCAAAGCATCCACTTGCATTTGTACCAGTTACAATATAGGTAGTTGTTGCAGAGGGACTAACCGTTTGCGGATTTGTTGTTCCTATATTCCATTTATATGTACTTCCAGTGCTTCCAACAGCTGTTAAAATTGTCGATTTACCTTTGCAAATAGCTACTGCAGAGCCAGCACTTACTGTTGGTTTTGCATTTACTGTTATAACAATAAATGCTGGTTTTGCGATTCCACCAATCGTAGCCGTAACTGTATAGGTTGCAGTAGCCGTTGGCGTAAGCGTAACAGATTTCGTTGTTAATCCACCAGCATTTGAACTCCATTTATACGTTGTTATTGAAGTAGTTGGTAATGGATTTGCTGTAATTGTCACACTATTACCAGTACAAACACTTGTTGCAGTTGTTGAAATCGTTACACTCTGAGATTGTGCTAATAAAGAATGTAAAAGTACAAAAGCAAAGAATAAGAGCGTTTTTGTTGTTTTCATGTTTTTTTCGATTGTTATTATTTTGCCTACTCTAACAGCTTTTCGGCTTCCGCTATATGTTGAAATACTTAATACAACAAGCATCTCCAAAACATAGTTCTGGAATAATGCTAGTATTTATTCTTGCATGTAAAACTCTAAATGACACATGCAAACAAAGCATGGTCATGATTGAAATAAATCTTAAAAAATAATTGCTCAACATTGTCTAAATCAGCCTAAAATAGGAATGATTCATTCTCCTTCTATTCGTGGGTAAACATAGTGTAGAGTTTACAAACTTCCAAATAATTTTGTGTCATTTCTATTCTTAAAAGGTGAAATAATAATTCAATTAAGGTATACTTTTGTTACAATCTATTGAGAGACGAATGGCAACTCTCAATTTGCAATAAGCGGTCTTTAAGAAGTCGCTTGCAACAGTTATGTGACAATTGTAATCAATTGATACACGATATGCAGCCATTGATTCGTCAATGTAAGCTCTTGAGATGCGATATGTAGCCTTTGATTTATCATTGTAATCGTTCGATAAACGATATGCAAGCTTTGGTTTGTCATTGTAAGCTCTTGATAAACGATATGCAAGCTTTTAGGAGCGATTGTACGTTCTTTAATCGAAAGATGCAGCTCTTTATTAGTAGTATGCAACCGTTGAGACGAAGGATGCAGTCTTCGAGATGCAATTGTTGGTCTTTGAGGTGGAAGAAGTATACTTGCATTTTCCCCTCGGCAAGCTTGGGGTCCGTAATTAGTAAGATTTTAAAACAGTCTCGACCAGCTCGACTCGTAATCCATGTCGAGCCTGCCGAGACATAGTACACTCCAAAACGACAACAAGGTCCCCGAGCCTGCCGAGGGGACACATAGTTAAGTTATAACTCGAATTAATTTGAAAACAGTAAAGTTCTCTACAAAATGACATTGCCCTACAGGATAAAATTACATTGAAATTCCTTAAAAAATAGTAGGAATAATATATTGACGCATCAAGCTAACTCTCGCTTCGACTCCGCTCAGCGTCCGGTCGTTAAGCGGAGCGGTTGCTGAGCTTGACGAAACATCGAAACGACATTGACAGAATACAACAATTAATTGTTCTTATTACAGAACAACGTTTTATTCCCATTTCTTATCAAATTATTAAGAAATAATATCTCAAGACTCGAAGCAAAAAAACAATGATATAAAACAGTACGCTACAAATCAATAAGTTTTCTGAACGATTTCCACACTATTCTTTTTTTGCATATAGGGTATTTTTTTAGATATTTGTCATTGCTTAGTAATTCCAGTTTCATCTTAAAAATTAAAAATTCATTTTATGAAAAAGTTTCTACATCTTATCCTTTTATTCGTTGGATTGTTTGTTGTTAGTGGTTTGTTCGCACAGATCAACACAGGTGGTACAGCAGCCGTAAAATTTGGCAAAAACTCAAACTACAAAAACGGTATTATGCCAACAAACCTACCAACAGGTGGTACTTATGGCACATCTCAAGCAGCTGCCGATGCTTATACTGCTTGGAAAAGTACATATACGTCTACATGTGGTGGTGGGAATAGAGTATTTTTCGGTCCAGATCATAGCGATCAAACAGTTTCGGAAGGAATTGCTTATGGCATGTTACTTTCGGTATATGCTGCAGATAAGGCAATGTTTGACGGATTATGGACAACTTATAAGGCTAACTTAGATGGAAATGGATTGATGAACTGGACAATTTCAGGTTGTTCTGGTGCTGTAGCATCTGGTGGCGCTACTGATGCTGATGTAGACGTAGCAATGGCATTAATCATTGCAGCAGAACAATGGTCATCGACTGCTGGAAATACCTATACAGCTGATGCGAAATCGATGATTACAAAAATAAAACAATATGAATTAGGAACCGATGGTTCAACATTAAATGGTGATACTTGGGGAAATACAAATACCTGTAGAAATCCTAGTTATTTTTCACCTGCTTACTATACAGAATTTGCAAAAGTTGATGCAAATAATGCTACTTTTTGGAATACAACAGCAATAAATGCAACAAATACAATATTAACAGCAAATAGAAATAGTACATCAGGTTTAGTAAGTAACTGGTGCGACAATTCGGGAACTGAAAATAGCTGTGGTAACACGGGTTCGGGTGCATCCGGTTATGGAGCTGATGCTTGTCGTAATCCATGGCGTATGGCTGTCGATTATTTATGGCATGGTGCAAGTGCAAGTACCGTTGCAAAAGATATTAACGCAAAACTAACAACTTTTGTTAATGGTAATGAAGGTCAAATGAAAGGCCCTTTAACAACAAGATCTGTTTCAAATCCATCTTCAGGATCATATATTAATGGTTCTTATACAACCTTTGCTTTACCTCCAATGACATCGACTGCTGCTCAAGCTAGTTTAAATAAATGTTATTCAAACGTAGCAAGTCTTTCAAATACCGATCAATATTTTAACTCAACTATTCGTTGTATATCATTGTTTGTATTAACAGGAAACTTTTGGGCTCCTGGTGCATCTGGTTTTGTTTTCCCACCTACTATTGCAGCAGCTGTAACTGATACAACTGGTAAAATAATTACATTAACATCAAACAAAGCACTTAACACTTCCACACCTGCTAATACGACGTTTACGGTTTATTTTAACGGTGTAGCTCAAACAACGTCATCTGTTGCTGTTAGTGGAAGTACGATTACGGTTAAAATAGCTACTGCTCCAGCACCTGGACAAACAATTACAATATCATATACAGGCACAACCATCTTAAGTACCGAATCATCTCCTTTAGCAACGTTTACTGGTATGACCGTACTTAATATGCTTTCAGGTAATGAAACAATACTCGATGATTGTGATGACGGTAATAGTATCAACAATGTTGGTGGTATATGGTTCGATTTTAATGATTCGCCCGACCAGACGAAAGCTTGTACTAAAGGAACAACGAGTTCGATTGTTCCTTTATCTAGCTCAAAAAATCCGTTTAATATGACTGCTCCTGGCTATAATGGTTCTGCTTATGCGGTGAATGCAACCTATACTCTTGGAAAAAACTATACCCCTTATGCAAGTGGTACCAGTGGTGCTTGTGCCAGTTGGACAAATCCTTCGTATGTAGGAATAGGCACTTGGTGTAACCGTGTGCAAGCAGTTACTATGGATTGGAGAACCGGTACGGGTGTTTCCTTCTGGTATAAAGGTCCAGCATGTTCTTTTCAGGTTGTTATTTCAGAAGTAACCAATTTTGGTTTTCATCAAGTTGCTATTAAAGCAGCAACAACTTGGACGAAACAAACAATAACGTGGAGTCAACTTTTACAACCAACTTGGGCTACAACAACACCTTATACTCCTGTAACTTTTTCAGCTCAACATGTTCAAAAATTACAATGGCAAATTGCTGTAGATGCAGATAATGCAGCCTCATCCACTGGCAGTATTTGGATTGATGACATTCATATCTTAAATATGCCTCCCGTTGCAATGACCTCATTTACCATTGGCATTGACTCTTTAAGCAAAATAAAAAATCCGCTTACACTTACGACAACGAGTACCGATACACTGAAATTACAAGTCATGCCTACTCCAACCACAGCATCCTATCCGGTTGCATCTTGGAAAAGTTCGGATACTACTGTAGTTAAAGTCGATTATAATGGAAATATTAAAGTTATTGGTTATGGTACAGCTACAATTACTGCTACAGGTAAAATGCAACAAGGTTTATCTGCAACATATACAGTAACTGTTCCAGCACCAGCTGTTAATCCAACATCTATTACATTTACACCGGCTACCTATTCCATTGGTATTGGATCTACGACAACGCTCAATCCTACTTTTGCACCAACGGGTGTAAACCAAACTGGTTTAACATGGTTATCTTCTAACACGGCCGTTGCTACTGTTAACTCTAGTGGAGTTGTAACAGGAGTAGCTGCAGGTTCGGCAACTATTACAGCAACAAGTACAGCTGTTACAAGTGTAAAAGGTACTGCAACTGTTACCGTTACAAAAGTTGCTGTAACAGGTATAACAATTACACCAACACCACTAACTGTAGACGTAGGAAATACAGCAACTTTAACGGCTGTTATTGCTCCTGCGAATGCTTCTGTTCAAAAAGTAACATGGACAACTAATAATAGTGGAGTAGCAACTGTTACAACAGGAGGCGTTGTTACTGGAGTTTCAGCAGGAACTTGTACTATAACGGGTAAAGCTGCCGATAATACAACAATATTACAGGCCGTACCTTGTACAGTTGTAGCTCCAACAATTTTACCAACTGCAGTTTCGGTTGCGTTGTCACCAACTTCTATTGCTATTGGTGCAACATCTACTGGTACTGCTACTTTTACTCCATCGGATGCAACTGATCAAACGGTTACTTGGGCAAGTTCTAATACAGCAATTGCTACTGTTAATCCTACAACTGGAGTTATTACAGCAGTTGCAATTGGAACAGCTACAATAACAGCTACTAGTATAGCAGTTCCAACAGTTGCGAGTTCTGCAACTATTACCGTTACTGCTATAATTCCAACAGCAATTACGGTTGCTCTTTCACCTACTTCTATTGCTGTTAATGCAACATCTACTGCAACACCAACCTTTACACCTTCAAATACATCAAATAAGTCGGTTAATTGGTTAAGCTCTAATACTGCGGTTGCTACGGTAAGCTCTGGTGGTATTGTAACTGCTGTTGCAGCAGGTACGGCAACTATAACTGCTACAAGCGCTACTACTGGTACTGTTTCGGGTTCTGCAATTATTACGGTTGCTGCTACTTTACCAACGGCTTTAGATGTAACACTTTCGCCTACTGCAATAGCAATAGCTGCAACATCAACAGCAACTCCAACATTTACACCTTCAAATACATCAGATAAATCGGTTAAGTGGTTAAGTTCTAATACTGCTGTTGCTACAGTAACTTCTGGTGGTATTGTAACAGCTATAGCAGCTGGTACAGCAACAATTACAGCAACAAGTGTAGCTTCAGGTTCAATTTCTGGTTCTGCGGTTATTACTGTTAATGCAACATTACCAACAGCTATTTCAGTTGCATTATCACCAACAGCAATTAATGTTGGTGCAACTTCAACAGCTTCTACAACATTTACACCAACGAATCCTTCAGATAAAACGGTTACTTGGTCTAGTTCTAATAATGCAATTGCAACGGTTACTTCAGGAGGAATTGTTACTGCTGTTTCTGCGGGTACAGCAACTATTTCAGCAACAAGTAATGCCGTAAGTACTGTAAAAGGTTCTGCTGTAATTACGGTAAATCCTGTTTTACCAACTGCAATAAGTGTTGACTTAGCTCCAACATCAATTTCTATTGGATCAACATCAGCTGCTTCAGCAACGTTGACACCATTAAATACAACAGTTCAAACAGTAACTTGGTCAAGTTCTAATACTTTAATAGCAACTGTTGATCCTTCAACAGGAGTTATTACTGGAGTTGCTGCTGGTACTGCGTCAATTACAGCAACTAGTGATGCTGTTGGTACCGTTAAAGGTTCTGCAACAATAACTGTAACTTCTATTTTACCTATTAGTATTGCTGTTACTCCAGCAAGTACAAATACGTTATTAGTAAATGGAACCGTTCAACTTTCTGCAGCTATAACACCATCGAATGCTACGATTCAAACTGTTAGTTGGTCGAGTTCAAATCCACTAATTGCAACAGTTAATGCAAATACAGGTTTAGTTACTGGTGTAGGAATTGGTGGACCAGTTACAATTACTGCAACGAGTACATCTGCTCCGACAGTTAAAGGAACTGCATCGATTACCGTTATTAAAACAGCAGTAACTGGAATTACAGTTACTCCGACTCCATTATCAATAATTTTAGGAAATTCAGGAACATTAACTTCTGTAATTGCACCAACATCTGCAACAGTTCAAACAGTATCTTGGGTTTCATCAGATAATACAATTGCCACAGTAAGTACTGGAGGTATTGTTACATCAGTTGCTGTAGGTACATGTACGGTTACAGCAACATCATCAGATAATACTTCAATTTCACAAATAATACCGGTTTCGGTTACTCCAGTTTTACCTACAAGTATTACTGTAGCTCCTTCATCAACACCTTCATTATATGTAGGTGGAACAGTTGACTTAAAAGCAACAGTAAATCCAACAAATACAACCGTTAAAACAGTAACATGGACAAGTTCTAATCCAACAGTTGCATCAGTTGATGCAATAACAGGAGTTGTTACCGGAAATAAAATAGGCGGACCTGTTACAATAACAGCAACAAGCGATGCTTTAGGAACTGTTACAGGAACAGCAACAGTAACTGTTGTAAAAACTCCAGTAACTGGAATTACAATTACACCTGCAACATTAGGAGTTGTAATTGGTACACCAGGTAATTTATCTGCAGTTATTGCTCCAGCTTCAGCTACAATTCAAACAGTTACTTGGACTAGTTCAAACAATGGAATAGCTACAGTAACAACTGGAGGTGTTGTTTCGGGCGTTACAGCAGGTACTTGTACAATTACAGGAACATCTTTAGATAATCCATCAATTAGTCAAACAGTAGCAGTTACTGTTACTTCTGCAATTGTGTTACCTACGAGCTTATCGTTAACTCCAGCATCAAGTTCAATATATGTTCTTGGTACAACAACACTTATTTCAACAATTTTACCAGCCGATGCATCGAATATGTCGGTTTCTTGGGCTAGTTCAGATCCATCGATAGCAACAGTTGATGCGAATACAGGCTTAATTACGGGTAAAGTTTTAGGCTCTGCAACAATTACTGCAACGAGTGTTTCTGCACCAACAGTAAAAAATTCAGCAACAATAAATGTAGTTAAAACACCAGTTACTGGAATAGCGATTACACCAACAACATTATCGGTAGTAACTGGCACTCCTGAAACATTAACTGCAATAATTGCTCCTTCAACAGCTACAATTCAAACTGTAAATTGGTTAAGTTCTAACAATGGAATAGCAACAGTATCTTCTGGTGGTGTTGTTTCTGGTATTGCTTCAGGAACTTGTACAATTACAGGTACATCTGCAGATAACAGTTCCGTTAGTCAAAGTATTTTAGTTACTGTAACTGCAGCAATAATATTACCAAATAGTATTACGGTTACACCTACAACAAATTCAATATATGTTGGAAAAACTGTTTCGCTTACTGCAACTGTTTCTCCTGCATATGTTACGGACAATTCTGTAAGTTGGTCAAGTTCAAACACGGCAATTGCAACTGTCGATGCTTCGGGTATTGTAACAGCAATTGCTTTAGGCGGACCTGTTACAATTACAGCAAAAAGTAATGCAAGTGGAACAATAACAGGAACAGCAACTGTAACTGTTATTAAGACTCCAGTTACAAGCATAACAGTAACTCCTACAACAGAATTAATTGAGGTAGGAAAAACAGCTACAGCAATTGCTAGCATTTTACCAGTAGATGCAACTGTACAAACAGTTTCTTGGACAACATCAAATGGATCGGTAGCAATAGTTAGCACTGGGGGTGTTATTAGTGCAATATCTTCGGGAACAGCAACAATAACAGTTACATCTGATGACAACACAAGTTTAACAAAAACAATTACTGTAAATTGTGTTGATAAAACAGCTTTAGCAACTGCTATAACAAATGCTACAACGTTAAATACAAATGCAACAGAAGGCGTTTCAACTGGAATGTATCCTGCAGGTTCGAAACTTATCTTACAAAATGCAATAAATGCTGCTACAACGGTAAAAACGAATGTACTTGCAACGCAAGCTCAAGTTGATGCAGCACTTGCAACATTAAATACTGCAGTTACAACGTTCAATAATTCTGTTATAAATGTCGATAAATCGATATTAACCTCTACAATTACATCTAGTCAATCAATATATGCAAATGCGATTGAAGGTTCAGCTAATGGTCAATATCCAACTGGCTCGAAAGCTACGTTACAAATAGCAATAGATGCAGCATCTGCTGTAAAAACTGATGCACTTGTTTCTCAATCACAGGTTGACCAAGCAATACTTGACTTACAAAACGCAGTAAAAGCATTCCAAGCTAAAGTAATTGGAATTAATAAAGGTTCTCTTTTAACTGAAATAGGAAATGCTCAAACATTATACACTGCTTCGACAGAAGGTACTGGTAATGGTCAATATCCAAATGGTTCGAAAGCTACGTTACAAATAGCAATTGATGCTGCTTCGTTAGTTAATTCGAACACATTAGCTTCTCAAACCCAAGTTGATCAAGCAGTAACAGCTTTACAAGCTGCAGAAGCAACGTTCAAGGCAGGTAAAATAACAATTGACAAATCAGCTTTAATAGCAGAGATTACAACATCTCAAGCTTTATATACAAGCTCAACCGAAGGAATTGCCAATGGACAATATCCTACTGGGTCGAAAGCTATTCTACAAACTGCTATCGATGCTGCATCTTTTGTAAATACAAAAGCAACAGCATCACAAACAGAAGTTACTCAAGCTGTAGCTGATTTAAAAGCTGCTGAAAGTGCATTTAAAGCAAAAGTAATAGGTGTAAACAAAACCGATTTAGTTAGTGCAATTTCTGCCGCTTTAACGGTATATAATTCTTCATCCGAAGGAACTGGCAATGGTCAATATCCAACAGGTTCTAAAGCTACATTAATAGATGCTATTAATACAGCAAATACAGTTAATTCTGACGATTTAGCTTCACAAAATCAAGTTGATGCAGCAATTGCAACATTGAATAATGCAGTAGCTACATTCCAATTATTAAAAATATCAGTAAGCAAAACGGCTTTAGTTGCTGAAATTGGTACAGCTCAAGGAATTTACTCTACAGCAGTAGAAGGTACTTTAGATGGTCAATATCCTACTGGTTCTAAAGCAATACTTCAATCTGCTATCGATGCTGCAAGTGCTATTAATACAAGTGCTTCTTCATCTCAAGCACAAGTTGACCAAGCTGTTATAGATTTAAAAGCAGCTGAAGCAGCATTTAAAGCAAAAGTAATTATTACAAATGTTGACAAATCGATTTTAGCAGCAGCTATATCAACAGCACAAGCTACTTATAATGGAGCAAAAGAAGGATTAACCGATGGTAAATATCCTGTTGGTTCTAAAGTAATTCTTCAAACAGCAATTACTGCAGCTAATTCGGTTAATACAAATACCACAGCAACGCAAGGTCAAGTTGATGCAGCTGTTGTAACATTAAACAACGCAGTAACAGCATTTAAAGCGAAAGTAATTATAATCGACAAATCAAAATTAACTAGTGCAATCACTGCTGCACAAGCAGTTTACGATGCTGCATTAGAAGGAGTTGGAAATGGTCAATATCCTACCGGGTCGAAAGATGTATTATATGCAGCAATATTAAATGCAAATGGACCTATTGATGATGCTGGATCGACACAAGCACAAGTAGACCAAGCAATAATAGACTTAAACGATGCTGTTGCAGCGTTTAAAGCTCAAGTTATTGTTGTAACAAAAACAGCTTTAGTTGCAGCAATTAGTGCAGCACAAGCAGTTTACACTCCAGCTATTGAAGGTGTTGCCGATGGTCAATATCCAATAGGTTCAAAATTAACGTTACAGACAGCTATCGATGCAGCTTCATCTATTAACACAAATGCAGGTTCATCACAAGCAGAAGTCGATCAAGCAGTTACTGACTTAAATACAGCGGCAGGAGCGTTTAAAGCACAAAAAATTGTAGTTGATAAATCTACGTTGACTGCAAGTATAACATCTGCTCAATCTACATATAGTACAGCAATTGAAGGAACAGTGGAAGGTCAATATCCTTCTGGTTCAAAAGTAATACTTCAAGCAGCTATTGATGCTTCTGTTATAGTTAAAAACAACACATTAGCTTCGCAAGCTCAGGTTGATAAATCAAATACAGATTTATTAGCTGCATTAGCTGCATTTAAAGCTAAAGTTATACCTCCAGCAGTTATTTCAACTCTTATATTTGATGCTGAAAAAGATAATTTAACATTATTTAATACACCTTGGTTCTCTTACGACGATTCTAAAGCGAAACCAGCGCCAGGAGGCTCTTCTGTTGTGAAACCTTTATCAACAGATACTATTCCATTTACAATGACAGCTCCAGGAGCAAATTCAACAGCACATGCAGCTATGATGGATTATAGTTTAATGGGACGTTCAGTACTTGGATACGATCCATTCGTTGGAATGGGATTTGGATTTACTAATCCACTATCAGCTTACGATTTATCAGGAACAACGGGTATTTCATTCTGGGTAAAAAGTAATAAAGATTATTTTGTTGAAATTAATCTTACTTCAATAACCGACGATTGTAACTATTTCAAAAAACTTGCAGCAACTTCATCTTGGACTGAAGTTACACTTTTATGGTCTGATTTATTCCAATACAATTGGGGTATACAAAAACCATGGGATTTGAAATTATTAAATCAAATTCAATGGAAAATTCAAGATGCTGATGGAACTGCTGGTCAAGTTTGGATTGATGATGTTAGAATCTTAGGTAAAAAACTTAACTTACCTGTAATAGCAGACAAATCGGCATTAGTAGTAAAAATTGCTAGTGCACAAACATTGTACACTGCATCTATTGAAGGTGGTGCCGAGGGCCAATATCCAACAGGTTCGAAAGCAATACTACAAACTGCAATTACTGCAGCAAATACCGTTAACACTACAATGACGATTTCACAAGCAGATGTTGATCAAGCTGTAATAGATTTACAAACAGCTATGACTCAATTCCAAGCTAAAGCTATTCATGTAAATAAAGCTTTATTGGTTACAGCTATTTCTAATGCACAAACAACGCACGACGGTGCAATCGAGGGAAGTTCTAATGGACAATATCCAGTTGGATCGAAAGCTACATTACAAATTGCTATAAATACTGCAACAAATGTAAATACAAATAATCTTTCAACTCAAGCACAAGTTGATGCAGCAATTGTAACATTAAATAATGCAGCTACAGCATTTAAAGCTAAAATTATTAGCGTAAATAAAGTCGCATTATTAGCACTAATATCGACAGCACAATCGACATCAAGTTCTGCAGTAGTAGGAACATTAGATGGACAATATCCTGCAAGTGCAAAAACCGATTTAAATGCAGCCATTTTAATTGCACAAACGGCATCAACAAATGCAAGTATATCTCAAGCACAAGTTGATCAAGCAGTAACTGCACTTCAAACGGCAATAGATATCTTTAAAGGTCAAGTTAATACAAGCTTACCAATAGATTACAATGCACTAACTGCTAAAATTACATCGGCAACCGATATTTATACATCAGCTTCGGAAGGTACCAATACTGGACAATATCCTTCAGGATCTAAAACTATACTACAAACAGCTATTACAACGGCTCAAGCAGTTAAAAACAATACAACTGCAACTCAAGGTCAGGTAAATACTGCTACTATTAATTTACAAACAGCAATAACTCAGTTCTTAGCTAAAGTAATAACTGTTGATAAAACTGGCTTAGATAAAGCAATTGTAGATGCACAAACAATAGTTCTAGCAGCAAAACCAGGAGCAAAACCAGGTCAATATCCAAGTTTTGCAATCGATGCTCTTGCCTTAGCAATTGCAGATGCTCAAGCAGTAAGTTCTAATAGCACAAGTACTCAATCAAAAATTAATGCAGCAAAAACAGCTCTTGAAACTGCAATTACTGAATTCGAGTCAAAAGTTGTTGGTAGTTCAAATAAAACAACTCTAAACACAGATATTATAAGTGCACAATCAATATTAGCGACAGCAATAAAAGGAACAAGACCAACTCAGTTCCCTCAAGTTAATTACGATGCATTTGCAACAGCAATAACTGCAGCATTAGTTGTTTATAATGATCCAACAATGAGTCAAGCAGAAGTAGATCAAGCAGATGAAGTTATTAATTCAGCAATGATTACATTCTTAGCATCGCAAAATCCTTTAGCTGATAAGTCTGTATTAAACAATAAATTATTAGATGCAAATGATATAATTACGAAGGCTATTGTTGGTACTTCACCAACACAATTCCCTCAATTAGCTAAAAATACGTTTGCTGCTGTAATTGCTAAATCTGATAGTGTAAAAAATAGTTCAATAGCTACTCAAACAGAAGTTAATAATCAAATTACAATTTTGGAAAATGCAATAACAGCATTTAAAGCAGCTATAAATCCGGGTGCAGATAAAACTGAATTATTAGCGACAATCGATACTGCTTATTCGAAATTAGTTGGAATTAAGGTTCCAAGGGATTATCCTCAAACAGCCGTTGATGAATTATTTAAAGCAATAACATCAGCGAATAAAGTTAAAATCAATACAGAAGCTACTCAATTAGAAGTAGATGCTGAAACAGCATCTTTAAAACAAATAATTGCATTATTCTTATCAACTGGAACGCAAAGTGGATTTGAAAATGCAGAAATTGCAACTTCAATTGGACCTAATCCAGTAGTAAATATTGTAACTATTAAATCAACAGATGTAATTAAAACTATAACTATCTATTCTTTATTAGGAAAAGAGTTTAAACAAATCAAATCTAAATCATCGAATGTTGATATTGATATGAGTGATTTAAATGCAGGAAGTTATTTCATTCAGATTATTTTAAGTGATGATTCAACGATCTTAAAACAAATAATTAAAGAATAATACAAAGTCAAATTCATAAAAAAGGCTGAATCAAATTGATTCGGCCTTTTTTATTTAAGTAATTTACTTAGTTTTAAATACGCTTTGCTCCCAAAAAAAAACAGTTTATTAACGGATATTAAAGAAGATTCAAATGTTTGTATATTTGCTTATAACATTTAAATATAAATAGTATGAAGAAATTAAGAACAAATTTGAAAGCTATAGTAATTATAGCAAGTGTTATTGCGATGGTTAGACCAGTTGCTAACGCACAATCGGATACAACAAAAAAATCTTGTGTTGATTTTATAACAAATGTTGACTTATACAGTAGATATTTGTGGAGAGGTGCACAATATGGCAATGGACCAGCAATTCAACCTACATTAAAAATGACGTGTAAAAATTTCACATTAGGAGCATGGGGTTCTTTGCAAGCTGACGGTCAATTCCCTGAAACAGATTTATTCGTATCGTATACACTACCAAAAGGATTTACTCTTACTGTAAACGACTATTTTGTAAGTGTTGCAGAACCTACAACTGGAAATTATTTCGAATATGATGAAAATTTAACGTCTCATGTATTAGAAGGAGCATTAGCATATACAGGCCCAGAAAAATTCCCAATTTCAGTTTCTGTTGGATATAACTTCTATGCAATTACAGGTGCTAAAGATGCAATTTATTCTGAAATTAGCTATCCAATTAAAAACCTTACATTATATGTAGGTGCAGGAAACAAACCTTTTTATGCTGGCAAAGAAGATTTTGCAGTAATATCTACAGGAGTTAAAATTACAAAAAGCATTGAAATTACAGACAAATTTAGTTTACCTGTAACTGGTCAAATAATGATTAATCCAAATACAAAAAACATATACTACGCAGTAGGATTTTCATTCTAATAGAGAAAATAATTTACATAAAAGGGAAGAATACATTAAGTGTTCTTCCCTTTTTATGTTATAATGAATCAATTTTAAATGATACGATATTAGAAGGAGCAGTTACATTAGGGAAAACCATTATTTTAGCTTTAATAGAATCTTTATATCCATAAAAATGAATATTATCAATATAGGCTCTTATATAAATAGGTTTTGTTATATCAATTCCATTTGAAGTAAATAAATCGGTTGATTTTTGAACTTTAACAGAACTTACATATCCACCCACTCCTTGAGTTGCTCCCGATACCCATTGATAAGAATATAATGCATTACTTACAGAACTAGAATTAGAAAAGAAATACCTTGTTACAACAGAATATTTTTGTGAAGTAGGACTTGTTAATGTAACAGTTCTATTAATATATAACAATTTCATATCCTTCGAAAGTCGAATACTATCGATAGATACAGATGCCATAGGTGATTTTGAAAGCATAACATTTTTAACAGTATCACTCATAGAACTTGAATGGTCAATTCCTACAAATTTATTTGTTCCATAATCAGCTTTTGAGAATACAAAAGTATACAAACCAGTATGACAATTTGGAACTGAAAAATTACCATTTTCATCATTTAAAACGGTAAATGTAGAATCAAAGCGAGTATCAAGGACTGAATCTATAACATACGATGAGTCAATACAATATCCTTTAATAGTTATATTAGAAAAATCAGACACTTTAGTCCCAAATTCATCATATAATAATACTTTACCAAATAATCCTTTGGTACTTGTTTTGGGTATCGAGCCATCATCTTTGTTCTTTTTGCAAGAAAATAAAACTATAAAAATAGTCATTGCAAAAACAGCAAAAGCACTGTTTATAAGTTTCTTCATTTTTGAAATGTTTTTAAGAAAAGATTTACAAAGTAATTAATAATCACGTAGAATCGCAAAAAACGGATAGATAAAAATAATATTTTACCATAATGTATTTTTCATCTAAAATAATTTATATATTTGCCTTAATTAACTTGTTTTTAATGATTTTTTAAATAACTTAATGGTTTCAAATAATTAATAATTAAAAATAAAAACGTATAATCAATAATTTAACAGCTAAAAAAAATGAACATCTACATTGGAAACCTCCACTTTAAAATGGACGAAGAAGAATTACGCCAGTTATTCGAAGCATACGGCGAAGTCTCTTCAGCAAAAATCATTATCGACAAGGCTACAGGACGTAGCAAAGGTTTTGGATTCGTTGAAATGCCTAACGATGCAGATGCAAGCAATGCACTTACTAGCCTAGACGGAAAAGAAGTTAACGGTCGTGCATTAAAAGCTACTGAAGCTCGCGAACGCAAAGAAGGCGAAATGCCTCCACGCAGAGATTTTAGAAGCGGTGGTGGAAATAGCGGCGGATACGAACGTAAAAGCGGCGGATATAACGATCGTCCACGTAGCAACTATGGAAGAGAATAATCATTAATTAAAAACTCAATACAACAATAAAAATTATGACTGGATCAGTAAAATGGTATGATAAAACAAAAGGTTTTGGTTTTATCCTTACAGACGATAACAAAGACATTTTTGTACACCGCTCAGGAGTTCCTACAGGACTTTTATTAGAGCCAGGACAAAAAGTAGAATTTGAAGTAAAAGATGGACAAAAAGGCCCTGTTGCCGTTAATGTAAAAACTATCTAATACATACAATATCTAATACAAAACAAAAAAGACCTCAATTTGAGGTCTTTTTTTATGCCAATACTCGAAGCTTTTAGTCGGTTATAAATGTCGATGCAGGAAGCCCTTCTTTATTATATAATGTAGCCTTAGATGCATTTAAATAAGCATATCGAACATAGAAAGGATTCTTTATAGACTCAGACGATACCATTACTTTATCACCAACAATTTCCACCTTCGCATCAACAAACTTTTTATCACGTCCTGCAATTTGAAAACCGTTTTTAACGAAATCAGTTATAACGATTCCATTTTGCACATAATCGAATGTAAGTTCTATTTTATCGGTTAATATTCTGCTCGTTTTAAACATTGGTCCAGAACACACTATTTGCTTATTATATTGTTTTGCCAAAGCCCATAATGCTAATCGCTCACCGACTTGCGTTTTCTTACCAGGATGAATTGAAGATGTATCGCCTAAATCGAGAGTAACGACCAAACCCGAATTATCAATTTTATTACATGCTATTCTCTGCGCATCACGCAACTCTGCTGCATCGGTATTTGCAATTCCAGAATATAACCATGGAGCAATTTGAACAACATAAAATGGGAATATACCTTGGCCCCACGATTCGCGCCAACTTCGAGCTAATAGAGGCAACAATGCTTGATATTGTTTTGCTCTACCAACATTGGTTTCACCTTGATACCATAATGCTCCTTTAAAGGTATAAGAAGCAATAGGATGAATCATTGCATTAAATAAACCGGTAACAGTTCCAGAGCCTAATGCAACACATTTAGGTCTATGTAACCATTCAATTTCATTTACATTTAAAACATAAAAAACTCCATTTCTAAATTCAGCAGAAACAGTATACTTCCATTCTCCAGACAATGGAATCGACTTCGAATTATCAACCGACGAAACTATTTCGAAAGGAGTTTGCGTACTCCCTACTCCACCACCACCTTGATTGTCAAGAACTCTAATTGCTATTTTATTTTCGCCAACTTTTAGAACAGATAATGGAATTTTATAACTTCGGGGAAAATGCCAAAAACCTGGCAATTCAGTTTCTCCAACCAATATTCCATTGATGTAAACTCTGTCCATATCGTCAACACCAGGCATTTTAAGAATCAAATCGTTACTCATCATTGATTGTGTAACATCGAACGAACGACGAAACCAAACAACGCCATCAAATTCGCCAATATCTTTCGATTCCCACGACGAACAAGGAAGAATCATCTTTGGCCATGCCGAATCATTCGTTTCGAATTTGGAACATTGAATATCGTCAAATTCTAGATTTGTCCATTTTTCATTTTCTGATTTATTCGATAATTCAACTTTTTTATGTCGAAGTAACCAATCGTTATATTCTTTTTGCTTGGGAATAATAGATAGATTTTGTTTTACAATATCTGTAAAATCGGGAAATGATGATAAAACTTCTGGACTAATCCAAGCTTCGGCAGCTGTACCACCCCAACTTGAATGTATTATTCCAATGGGCACTCCTAATTCCGAATATAATTTTCGAGCATAAAAATAAGCAGTAGCACTAAAATGGCCAGTATTCTCGGGCGATGCTTCTTCCCATTTACCATTACAATCTTTTTCTTTCGATAATGAAGCTGCTCGCTGAACTGTAAACATTCTAATTTGAGAATTCTTTGAATTTGCAATAGCCTTTGCACCTCCAATTATGGTATCGAGTGGTGGCCATCCCGATACTGGCATTTCCATATTCGATTGACCCGAACATAACCATACTTCTCCGAGTAAAATATTATCGAGTTTAATTGATTTTTGTTTTGATGAGACTATGATATTGAAAGGTCCTCCAGCTTTATGTGTTGGTAAAAGAACATTCCAATTACCTTCAGAATCAGTTTCAATTGATGTTTTTTCACCCCAACTTGCCTTAATAGAAATACTTTCCTTTGGTTTTGCGGTACCCCAAATTTTAGCACTTGTATTTTGTTGCATTACCATTCCATTCGAAAAAATGGAATTCAACGATAACTCTTGTCCTAACATAGTATTAGTATTTAAAAGACAAAACACGAATAAACATATGATTAGCTTTTTCATTTTACTTTTATTGTATTTTTTGCAAATATGAATACAACAACCTCACTCCCATTCCGGTTGCTCCTTTGCCTCTATAATCGCCACCTTTTGGATGATATGAAGATCCTGCAATATCGATATGAATCCATGGATAATCGGTAAAGCATTCCAAGAATTTACCCGCAGTTATAGCACCTGCAAGTGGACCGCCAACATTTTTAAGATCGGCAATTTCCGATTTAATCAAATCGGCGTAATCGTCCCACATTGGGAATTGCACCAAACGTTCGTGTGTATCAAATCCTGATTCAATTAATGAAGAAATTTTTTCTTGATTTGCGGTTCCCATTACAACTGCGGCATTTTCGCCAACGGCAGCATTTGCAGCACCAGTTAATGTTGCTATATTTATAACTAATTCAGGATCGTAGATTTTTGCGTAACTTAATGCATCAGCCAAAATCATACGCCCTTCGGCATCGGTATTTAGAACTTCAACAAACAATCCATTATGCATTTTAATGATGTCGCCAGGAGCATAAGCATTGCCCGATGGTCGATTATCTGTTATTGGTAAAAGTGCAATAATATGTTTTGTACATTTATTTACAGCAAGAGCCGTCATGACGCCAACAACTGCCGATGCACCACTCATATCAGCTTTCATCGTTTCCATCCCTGTAGATGGCTTTAAACTTAATCCACCGGTATCGTACATTACTCCTTTGCCAACCAAAACTATTGGTTTTTGATTTGAAGCATTTTCTGGCTTCCATTCTAATACAACAAAAAACGGAGGATCGATACTTCCTTTATTAACTGCAATAATGCCTCCCATTCCTTGTTGCTCAATCCATTCTTTCGAATAAATCGAAGCAATTAAACCATTCCTTTCAGCAATTATTTTTATTTCTTCAACGAATCGAGTCGAAGGCATCGATATTACTGGTTCGTTAATTAAAGTCTTTGTTTGAAAAACAGCATCCCAAAGTTGTTTCGATTCTATAATTTCGCTTTCGGTCGATTCTCCAAAATACTGAATTGAATTAAGCGAATTTAGCTTTTTAGAACTATCTTTAAAATATTGTATAAATTGATATGAACTCAAATATAAACCTTCGAGAACAGATAAACCCAATTCTTTACTTTCTGTTTTATTTACAATTTGAATTGTTTGTTGCTTCGAGTTATTCAACGATTTTTGTAATTCGGCACCTTTACGTCGAAGAACCTCTTTTACCTGCCATAAAAGTTTCTTCTCAGGGACAACAATTATGAATGCATGACTTTCAAATCTATTGATATGAATAAACTGTTTTTCCTCGGCTATTTGTTTCTTAATATAATCTGATTCTTGAGATGTAAAAAACTCATTTACATCATAATTCTTTTGCACAATTACAGCAAAATTTGCTGAACTTATATATGCAATTCCTTTTTCTATTGTCGCCATTATCTTTATTATATATATGGCAAAAATAAGGATTTAATCTATTGGAATTGTTGTATTGATTCTATTTATGATGGAGAAAAGAAAAGGTTTTACTTTTTGAAATGTGTAACCTTTTCTTTTAATAATGTAAATTGAAATAACTGCAAATACAAACCCGAATCCGCTAAAAAGAATCACTTTCAGCTAAAACGGATCCGAATCAGCTGAAAAGAACATCTTTCAGCTAGAAGTGATTACTTTCAGCTAAAAAGAATCCAAATCCGCTAAATAGAATCATTTTCAGCTGAAACGAACCCGAATCAGCTAAAACGCAAATCATTCAGCTAGAAGCGATTCCTTTCAGCTAAATGAAAACAAAAACCGCTGAAACGGACAATTGTTAAAATAAATTACAAAGGGGATTTCAAACAAAGATAAAAAGCTTGTTTATAATTTTCACCAATAGGTAAAACCTTATCGGCAATGAAAACACGATGATGTTCGATCATTTTAACCTTTTGGAGTGAAACAATATACGACTTATGAATACGAGCAAAAAGCTGCTTTGGTAACATTGCTTCGAGTTCGGTAAAGGTTGATAGCGTTAAAATCTTTCCTTGCTGTGTAACAATACATCTATAATCGCGCATTCCTTCGATATATAGTATTTCGCTGTGCTCGATTTTAACAATTCTATAATCGGTTTTAACAAAAATAAACGAATTGCTTTGAGCAGAAGGCACAGCTATTTCAGGTCCTTTCACTTTTTGTACGGCTTGTAAAAACCGTTCGAACGAATATGGTTTTAACAAATAATCGGTTATGCTATATTCGTAGCCTTTCAAAGCATATTCACTATAGGCTGTTGTAAGAATTACCTTTGGTTTCTGTGTCATTGAATCCAACAATTGCAATCCCGTAAGTTCTTGCATTTGAATATCTAGAAACATAAGCTGAATGTCGTTTGATTGCAAATATGCAAGTGCATCAATGCCATTTGTGAATTGAGCCTTAAGTTCCAACCAAGGTGTATTACCGATAAACTGTACAAGTTTTTCTAAAGCTAAAGGTTCGTCTTCGATGGCGATGCACGTAATTCCCATTTTTTTTGATTACAAAAGTTCAATGACTAAAGTAACTAAAAAACGAGTACCATCAGTCACAATTTTCAACGAATGATTTTGGGGATATAAAAGAGACAAACGTTTCTTAACATTTTCAAGTCCGATTCCTCCGTTTTGATTACTCTTCGATGCATTTTCATCGAAGGTATTTGAACAAATAAAGGTCACAGTGTTTTCCAATTGATGTATTGAAATGACTATGGCAGGAAGTGTTTGTTTGAATTGTGCAAATTTACATGCATTTTCAACAAAAGGCAGGAACAAAAGTGGTACAATTGCTTTTTCGGGCTGCGAAACAGATACATCGAATGTAATAAAATCGGGTTGAATAAAACGAATACGGTGTAAGGCTATCACATTTTGCAAATGGTTAATTTCCATATCTATAGTTACCATTTGATTTTGCGTTTGATACAACATATATCGCATTACATCTGACAATGTAATAAGCATTGCCGATGCTTTTTGAGGTTGCGAAAGTATCAATGCATCGATATTATTGAGCGTATTAAACAAAAAATGTGGATTTACTTGCGATCGAAGTGCTTCCAACTCGAGTTGCAGATTGCGTTTTTCCATTTCTTCCTTTTGTTTTGAGGCTTCAATCCAGTTAATAAATCCACGTAACAAGCTACCGCAATTCGCAATTATGTATGTTACAAGAACGATTGGGACATATCCTAATAGATTAAATCTATACATTCCTGTATAAACGGAAAATCGTGAAAGGATAATGAATGGAATAGAAATGATTATTGTACCTATAATTGAATATACAAAGTACCTTAGGAAACGATGTTTCTCAATGAATCGATAGATAAAGAAATAAAAGGTATAAAAGGCAGTTCCAGCCCACAGAGAAGCCAAAACCAGTTGTCCCCAAAACAGATATCTATCGGTAATCTGTAAACTATTGCCCGCAGATATTCCTAGAAATACTACCCAAAAAAAGAGATGAAGAATGATCTTTAAAAAAATATTCATTGTAATAATTTTAAGTTTATTTATACTTGTGAGCGTGTTAACGATAGTGTTTTATTTCTTCATGTTGCTTAATTTATTTAATAGCCATTCTTGCCAAATAAATTGGAACAAGAGCAAAAGCGAAAATAGAAATTACCATTAAAACAACTGCCACACTTGGCGCAAACCACAAGAATGGAATATTGACAATAAACATAACAATACTTCCAATAATTGTATATGACAATACCTTTTCTGATTTAAAAAATACAAGAGCATAAATAAAAAATGCAAAATATGCAAAAGCAAATCCAACGACATCAAAGGCTATATATTTGATTGTTTCCATTTGTCGTAAATAAAGTTGAATGTCTGGTGAAACACTTTCAAGTTTACCTAGGAATAATCCAGCTGCAAGAAGGGGTAAATTATTAATTATTTCAACAATTAATGAGATAGTTATTAAGCTACTGGCTATAATCAACGCATAAGGATTAGTTCTATACTTTTTTATTGTAAACATAATATTTACAGGCAAAAAAGCAAACGCATACATTAATATAAATAAAGCCAGTATATTCCCAAATCCAAAAGTGGTAGAAGAATTATTTCCAAGTGTTTTAGGGACAAATCCATCAGGGCTTACTGCTGGCATTTTTATAATATATGAAAGTCCATAACCTATAATTCCAATAGATGAAATAATGCCAAGTACTAAGATACTTTTCTTAAAAATATCTAAAAGATGGTTCTCTTTATATTGCATATTTTTACAATTTTATTACCGTACTATTTATTTTCTGCTATTTAATTGACAAAACGTTTATTTTCCATTTATTTTTTGTCGTAATAAAGTTGCTATGCTAAACATAGTCATATTTAACACGAATGCAATCCATGCGAATGGATTATCAAACATATAAATAACAGAAAAGAGTCCACTTATAGCAAGAAATGAACTGATTATCAATATCGGAATTGTCAAGAATTCATATTGTTCGACCTTTTTAATTAATATAAAAATCAATATTCCGCTTAAAATAATAGAAGTTCCACATACTAAACTCATGTATATCATTGCTCTTAAATTATCAGGAGTCAAACATAATAAGCCACCTTTTATCAAGGGAGTAAAAGTTGCTATGTCATGGATAATCCCTAAAATCGAAATAGCGACAGCTGTTGATTTGCCAATAGAAATAAGTTTGTTTGTTTTCATAATATTGCTCTTTTAAAAAGTGATTTAATTATTATTCGATGAAATGGTTTGACTGATAAAAAATGAGCGTTTTAAAAATATTGGAGTAATTTTATCGATGTTATCACTTTTTTGGCTGTAAACTTTGTATGAATCACAATAATCTGTTTTTCCAAATCCATTTGAGATTATCGAATTATCAGGAATCTTATCAAATTTCATTATATGTCGCATTTGCACGGTTTTATATGTGTTGCCTAACGATGAGTATATGCTTCGTAGAGAATTTCGTGGACGCTTTCCTATCTAAGAATAAGAACCTTGCCAGCGAGTGATGCGCTTGACATAACTCCGAAACCCCTATGGAGTGTATACTGTGTTGGCTGCTGCCCTTACTTTTTTTAATCAAATATGTCTTTTTTTGTCTTTGAGAAATGTTTGATATATAAAAATCAAAGCACCAACTAATATTACTAATATAATTCCATAAAGTGGTTTCGGACTTAATACAAAAAATACAAGTTGCCAGATTGTAAATAAAATAGTCGGTATTAATATTCTGTAGTACCCATTGAAAGTAAAAACTATGAATA
>Ga0302288_1000057_pt1 | contig 102782 bp, 64 predicted proteins | sample III_Fen_N1_1_FD_194549 | JGI IMG/M metagenome (GOLD analysis project Ga0302288, IMG submission 194549) | Peat permafrost microbial communities from Stordalen Mire near Abisko, Sweden - III_Fen_N1_1 | ecosystem: Environmental > Terrestrial > Soil > Wetlands > Permafrost | place: Sweden: Abisko... | reverse complement strand
TTCCCGATGCTTCGGTAAATGCATACGATACGTGAGCCGCCGCGTAATTGCCTTCACAGGTCAAAAATTTTCTTTTATCAGCCATAGTTAAATTACTGTTTATAAATAGATTGACACTAAATTTTATCCTTTGGAGGTCATCCAAAAAATGTTCGCTAAGATACAGTAATTCGGTTAATTTCCATAATTCTTAACTTTTTTTTCAAACTATTTATCATATTTAAACGGTTGCATTCCTTTTAGGGCTTCAAATAGTAAATTTATCAACAATTTTAAATAAAAAGTCTTTACGTGTTTCACGTAACTACCTATTTATTAAAAACAATATACCCAATTTAAGGTATTTTAAAAACAGCTTTTCAGATCGACATTTGTATTATACAATTTTAAAATTCTATTTCAATGAGTATACAAGATTTATCTAGCGAACAACAAATTATGCAAGCTAGTCCAAAACAAAAGAAAATATCTATCATCAGTTTTAGTGGTGATTTTGACAAACTTGTTGCAGCGTTCACTTTGGCTAGTGGTTCTGCTGCCGTTGGATATGAAGTTAATATTTTCTTTACGTTCTGGGGATTAAATATATTAAAACAAAAACAAGGTAGAAGTTTTGTTGGAAAAGGATTTTTAGCTCGATTCTTTAATTTTTTAATGGGTGGTAAAAAAAATGTACCTCTTAGTCGATTAAATTTTGGAGGTATTAGCCCCAAATTAATGACTTCGATGATGCGTAAAAAAAATGTTGCAACATTAGATGAATTAATTGAAGCATCTCTTGCTATTGGAGTAAATCTTTATGCTTGCGAAATGAGTATGCATATTCTCGGTATTACAAAAGACGATTTTATTCCCGAAGTAAAGGGTGTTTTAGGAGTACCAACTTTTCTCGAAATTTCCGAAGGAGGTCAAACACTATTTATTTAACTAATAACTAAAAACATGGCATCACATTCAATAGACGTAACAAAAGATCATTGCCCTATGACTTTTGTAAAAGCTAAAATAGCTTTATCTAAATTACAAGCGGGCGAGCAATTAGAAGTATTATTGTTAGAAGGCGAAGCTTTAAATAGTGTTCCCAAAGCTGCGGTAGAACAAGGGTATAAACTTATTTCTTTAAATCATCATACTGCGAATATACATCGTGTTGTTTTTGAGAAATAACTATTTCTATTTTATTGAAATTAAAAATTAGCTTAAAAGCTGTACATTAGCGATCGATTTTTAGTGTATTTATACAAATAATATCTTTCGGATGTCCAATAGTGTTTATAATAAATTTAGGGGTTTACTTCGGATTTTACTCCTATCCATTTGTGTTTTTTATAGTTCTTTTGCTTCATCAGCAGAAATTGTAATTTCACCAAACACAAAAATTTGTCTGCTTACTTGTGGTGCTGGCTACGAAGTCTATTCAATGTATGGACATACTGCATTAAGAATTTGTGATACAAGTCTGGGCTACGACTATGTTATTAATTACGGTATTTTTTCTATGGGTATCGATAATTTCGCATACTTATTTGTTAAGGGCGAAACTGATTATGAAGTTGCAGCATCGACGTTTGCTAACTTTATGGAAGAATACAAATACGACAATCGAGAAGTTTATGAAAACGAAATTCAACTATCTGATTCAAGTAAAAAAAGCTTAATTAAATATCTTGTTTGGAATCTTAGTCCCGAGAATAAAGTTTACCGATATAAGTTTTTTAGCGATAACTGTGCAACTCGAATTCGAAACTTATTAGAACAATCAGCAAAAATTACGTGGAATACAAATCCTAAAAAAAGAATTCAAGGACCATCAGATGCTCAATATACCAACATTATAAACGACTATTGGCAAAAACACACAAACTATACATATCGCGACATAATACTTATTTATCAAGAAAAAATACCTTGGATAAATGCTGGAATTCAGATTCCAATTGCTGCACCTGCCGACACACATTTAACATACAGGGCATCAATGTTTCTTCCCGATTTTTTACAAGATGCAGCATTAAATGCATCGGTAGTTAAAGATGGAAAGATTATTCCATTAGTTAAACCAACGATACAATTATTGAAAGTTAATAAAAAGTTTGTACCTGAAAAGTTAGTATGGTACGAAATGCCAAAAATAGTAATTGGATTATTTTTCGGTCTTGTTTTACTTTTAACCTTATATGGATTATATAAAAAACGATTATATCGATTTATAGACGCATTCCTTTTATTTATAACTGGAGTTACTGGTATATTGTTGATTTTTATGTCATTTATAAGTGTTCATGAATGTATGCGGCCAAATTATAATCTATGGTGGGCTTTACCAATTAATTTCATATTCTTCTTTATCGCAATTTTTAGCAAACCATTACTTTTAAAATATTACAAATTCTTATTTGTCGTTTATGGATTATTCTTTTTGAGTTTGCCATTTATTCCACAATCAATTGCATTTATTCAATGTGCATTTCCTTTACTTATTATAATAAGGTATACGGCATATTATTATTTACAAAATCAATCTGCAATAAATAAAAACTAACTGCGTTTGTCTTGCCAAACTAAACAAATGAATCTAATTGTAGATATCGGAAATTCTCGGGTGAAAATTTCTATATTTAATGGCGATGTAATCGTTAAACAAGACAGTCTTGTAAATCCAACAAAAGAATCGATATCGAAATTTTGTTCTGGATTTAGTATTCAAAATGCTATAATTTCTTCTGTCTCGGAAGATGTTCTACAAATAATAGAATCTGTAAGTTCGTTATGTGTTAATTGTATTTTGCTCGATGAAAATACAGCTCTTCCTATCGATAATATATATAAGAATCCTAAAACTTTAGGTCGAGATAGAATAGCTGCTGCAGTTGGTGCGAATGAAATCTTTCCAAATCAAAATGTTTTAATAATTGATGCAGGAACAGCCATCACAATCGATATTGTTACTGATAAAAATCAATATCTAGGAGGAAACATTTCGCCTGGTCTAAATACCAGATTTAAATCATTGCATAATTATACAAATAAATTACCTTTGCTCGAAAGTAAGAATACATGGTCAATTGTAGGAAATGACACAGAATCAGCAATTATTGCTGGTGTTCAGCAAGGTGTTATTTTCGAGATAGAAGGCTATATTTCCTATTTTAAAACACTATATGAAACAATATCAGTGTTGATAACAGGAGGTGATGCAGAATGTATAGCAAAACACTTGAACCACAATGTAATTGTTGAACCATATTTAGTTTTAAAAGGATTAAACAGAATAGTATTATATAATGCGAATAATTAATAAAATTTTCACCATAGTCTTGTTGTTTTCAATAACAAGCATTCAAGCTCAAAGAAGTACGAATTCACCATATTCGCGATTTGGATATGGATTATTAAATGAAAAATCTCTTTGTTTTGGACAAGGACTTTCGAATACGGGAATAGCTTTACGTCCTTCAAATCACATAAGTATTATTAATCCAGCTTCGGTTTCAGCAATCGACTCATCTCATTTTATATTTGAGATTGGAATTAAAAATCAGTTTACAAAAATATCTGTAAATGGTCAAGATGCTACCACATCAAATTCAAATATGGAATATTTGGCTGTTGGGTTTCCTGTAACACGATGGTGGGGAATGGGAATTACAATGTTGCCATTTAGTAAAGTTGGATATTCATTTAAGCAATCTCAAACCTTAATCGATAATACCAAAATTGAAACATATTATTATGGAATTGGCGGTAGTAATCAATTGGTTTGGGCAAACGGATTTCAACCAATAAAAGGTTTGTCGATTGGTATTAATTCTGGAATTATCTTTGGAGAAACAACATTCGAAGCGTATAATAATCTTACAACAGATATGCTTTCCGAAGATGCTCTAAAAACTAATAAAATTGATATGAAAGGAGTCTTTTTTGAAAGCGGTATTCAATACGAATTAAAAATAAACAAGAAAAACTCGATATTATTTGGTGCGATTTTTTCTCCAAATCAAAAGCTTAAAAGTAAAAACTCATTAGTTGTAAAAACAACAGTCGATGGACAAGTTGCAGTTGAAAGTATCGAAGATCAATCAATTAAAAGCGATTTGCCAATGAAAATTGGAGCTGGATTAGGTTTTACTCAAAAAGATAAAGTAATGTGTGGAGTTGATTATAAATATCAGGATTGGACAAATTCTAATATTTATGGGAAAACTTCGAATTATTTTCAAAAAATGCAAAATGTATCATTAGGTTTAGAATATTTACCTAATAAGTTTGCATCAAGTGGATATTATAATAGAATTCGATACCGGTTTGGAGTAAAATATTTACAATCGAATATTGCATTGCCCGAAAGCCAATCGGATACTAAATTATATTCAGTAAATGAAATGTCTGCAAGTTTAGGATTTGGTTTACCTTTAAAAATGTCTGCAAATAATATCAATGTTTCTTTTGAATATGGAAATCGTTCAACAAAAAGTAAAATTTTACCTAAGGAAACATTTTTTGTTATAAATTTGAACTTTACTTTGAACGAAAATTGGTTCTATAAACGTAAGATAAAATAAAACGAAGATTATCTTTTTGATTTCTAATATCCAGAGATTTAAGTTTATTTTCTTGCTTAGTTTAGGTCATTTATATTAAGAAATAAATTAAAAAAACCTTATGATGAAAAAGATTACATTTTATGGATTATTAGTGTTGTCACTATGTTTTCAAAAAGTTGTAAAAGCTCAAGATTCGGAAAACGATTCCGATAGTTTAGAATGTACTCAAGTTTTTAATCAATTTACCGATGCGTTTGAAAATAACGAATATTCAGTTGCTTTTTCTCGTTGGCGAACCTGTTTTGTATCATGTCCTAAAATTGGTGTAAATCTTTATATTAACGGTGCTAAAGTTATTGCAAATATTATAAAAACCGATGCCAATGACGCTCGTAAACTTGAACTAATAGATACATTGATGTTGCTATATGATAATAGAATTACTTTTTTTGGTCAAGAAGGTAAGGTTTTAGGGTATAAAGCAGAAGATATGTATTTCTATCAACCTAATAAAATAGATGAAGTATATGATATGTTTTCAAAATCGGTAAAACTTGAAGATAAAAAATCAAGAGGTGGTGTCTTAAGTGCTTATTTCACTGTAGCAACCGAAAAATACAAAAAACGCCAAATACTTAAAGAAGAAGCAATTGATGTTTATGGAAATGTTCGAATGATAATCGACTATAATTTATCTAAAGATTCGACCGATAAGTTTTATAATAAAGCAAAAAAAGAAGTTGATGAATTATACTCTAAAGAGTTTAAACTTGACTGTGCTGGATTAACATCTTTATATGGACCAATGTATGAATCTAATAGTACGTCGGTTCCATTTTTACGAAAATTAGAGGCAATATTTAAAGCAAGAAATTGTACAAATTCCGATTTATTTAAATTGGTTGAACAAAATTTAATTGAAAACGATCCAACTTCCGAATCTTTAGAGAAACAAGCTAAAGATTATTTAACTCAAAATGATTTACCAAAAGCTATTGAAACGTATAAAAAAGCTATTGCAAAAGAAACCGACAAAGATAGAAAGGCTGAAATGTATTATAGTTTAGCTGAAGCAACAATGGTTAACCATGCATTGTCAATAATGTTTTGCAATAGTGCAATACAAACAAGTCCAACCTATGCAAAACCATATCTATTGATGTCAAAATTATATGCAAAAGGTGCAGGACGCTGTGGTGCTGGAGATCCTAAAAGTCGATCATTTTTAATAAAAACTATGTATTGGGCAGCAACAGATAAATGTGAATTAGCCAAAAGTATTGATCCTAAATTAACAGCTGATGCCGATGCATTAATAGCTGAATATCAGCAAAAATATCCAACCATAGAAGAAATTCAAGCAATGGATTTAAAAGAAGGTGATTCATATGGAATAAACTGTTGGTTAACTACTGTTACAACCGTAAGAGCTAAAAAAGTAGTTCCTGTTGAACCAATTAAAAAGTAGCAGATATTTGGCAAAATTGAAAGCATATTCTAAAATAGTTTCGAGAGTTATAATGTTGGCAATTATTCTAAGCTCTTGTTCTAATGATATAAAAACGGTTAATATTATTACAAAGAAGGAGAATTATGCTGATTTATCGGCTCAAAAGGTATCGTTTTTATATACAGATTCTGGTTTAATTAAAGCAAATATTAAAGCACCAGAATTAAAAAAATATTCAAACATCGAAAAGCCATATATGGAATTCTCTAAAGGTTTGAATATTGTCTATTTTGGTAAATATCCTGATACAAATTCAAGCATTACTGCTAATTATGCAATTCGTTGGATAAATGATCGAAAATGGGAGGCAAAAGGAAATGTAATTGCACGAAATACAAAAGGAGATGTATTAAATACCGAATATATGGTATGGGACGAAAAGAAAGAAATAATATATTCCGATAAATTTGTGAAAATTGCAACTGGTTCTGATATTATAATTGGCGAAGGTTTCGAAGCCGATCAAACATTTGAACGATGGAAAATATTAAAAGTAAAAGGTACCATTTCGATTGATAATAATAAAACGACAACAAATGGCGAAAATAAATGAAAATTTTAGATTAATAGTAGAATATACTTGGCTTGTAATTGCTGTTGTTTCATTGGCAACTTCAGCTCATTCTGCCTTTCGAAGTGGAGTAATTCATCGAGATACCTTAAGTTTTCTTTTTATGGCAATCATATCTTTAATGATGTTTTTATTTCGTAGAAATATGAGAAAACGCAATATGAGATAGCTTTACATTTAATTTCATTCTCGAATATCCAAAAAAACAATTAAATTATATATATCGAAATTTTTAAATACGTAAATTTTTATATATTTGCGTTCTTCAAAAAATTAAGTAAATTTAATCTTATAAAATAACATGCTTTCAATTCAAAACCTTCGAAACAGAGCTGGACTGCTTATAACCATAGTTATTGGACTTGCCCTTTTGGCATTCGTTCTTGGTGATATAATGAATCCAAAAAAATCATCACTTTTTGCTAAAGACGATATCATTTTAAAAGTTAATGGTACAAAAGTACCCTCGGGAGTTTATTTTGATATTCAAAAAACAATAGAAACTAATTATCAGTCGAATGGTCAAACAATTGACGATAATACTCGCAATATGATTGCTTCGCAAGCTTGGGATCAATTATTACGTCAAGAATTGTTGCAACAACAATACGAAAAATTGGGCCTTGGTATTACTATCGCAGAGCATGGTATTATTGGTATTACACCAGAAGAGTTACGCGATCTAATTGTAGGAAATAATATTGATCCACAAATTCAACAAATATTTAAGAATCAAGAAACGGGTCAATACGATAAATCTTTAGCTTTAAACTTCCTTCAAAATATGGACAAGGAGCCAGAGAAAAAACAAATTTGGTTAACTATCGAAAAACAATTGATAGAAAACAGAATGGCAATGAAATATTCAGCATTATTAACACAAGGTATCTATACAACAACAGCCGAAGCAAAACTTTCTTTAAAAGAAAATAGTCATAAAGTAGATATTCAATATGTTCAAGTTCCATTCTTTACAATGCCTGATTCTTCTTTTAAACCTTCAACATCTGAATTAGAAGCATATCTAGATAAACATAAAGAAGATTATAAACAAGAAAAAAGTAGAGATATTGATTATGTTGTTTTTCCAATCAAAGCATCACAATCGGATATTGACGCAATTGGTAAATCGGTTGTTGAATTAAGCAAAGATTTTAAAACAGCTGATAACGATGAAAATTATGTAAACTCAAATTCATCTTTACCTTTCGATGGTAAATATTATAAAAAAGGAGTTCTTCCAGCTAAACTCGATTCATTTGCATTTAATGGAAATAAAGGTGATTTAACACAAGCTTATTTTGATGGAGAATATATTAAAATAAGTAAAATATCAAAAATATCGATGTTAGCTGATTCTGTAAAAGCTCGTCATATACTTATTTCTTCTCAAAATGCTAAACAAGTAATTGATTCTATAAAAGGAGTTATTGAAAAAGGCGAAAATTTTTCGGTTTTAGCATTTAAATATTCAGAAGATAAAGGTTCTAAAATGAAAGGAGGCGATTTAGGTTGGTTTAAAGAAGGCCAAATGGTTCGTCAGTTTAACGATACTTGTTTCTTTGGTAAAGTAGGAAAATTGTATGTTGTTACTACTCAGTTTGGTGTACATTTAATTGAAATACTAGAAAAAGCATCAGAATCGAAACAAATACAATTAGCTACATTATCGGCTAAAATCGAAGCAAGTACATCAACTCGTAATAAAATTTATGGTGAAGCGAATAAATTTGCAGGCGAAAATAACAATGCAGCGTTATTCCAAAAATCTATAGAATCGAATCCAAAAATTGATAAAAGAGTTGCTACAGAACTTAAACCTGCCGATAGAACTATTTCAGGAATAGAATCGGCTCGTCAAATAGTACGTTGGATGTATGATTCTAAAAAAGGAGATGTATCTTCTGTATTTGATTGTACAAATAATTTTGTAGTTGCGTGTTTAAGAAATGTTAGAGAAAAAGGATATGCAGAACTGGAAACAGTAAAAGCGCAAATAGAACCTGAAGTTGTAAAAGAGAAAAAAACCGCTAAAGTTTTAGAAAGTATACAAAAGGTTGGAAGTTATAGTTCTTTAGCAGAGTTAGCTTCTAAATTGACAAATGTTCAAGTAAAAGATGCTGCAGCTGTTACTTTCTCTAATTCAAGTATTGCTGGAGTTGGAATGGAGCCTGCAGTTGTTGGAGTTGCTTCAACTTTAGATGCAGGGAAAATTTCAAAACCAATTAGTGGAAACAATGGAGTATTTGTTGTTGTTGTAACTAAAGTTGATGATACACCGGTTTCTGATTTAAAAGCACAACAAGATCAACAAACTCGTATGAATAAATCGCGTTTTGGATATTATAGCTTTAATGTTTTAAAAGACAAATCGGATATTGAAGATAATCGATTAATATTTGAATAGTTAAGGTTTGAAAATATTTTTAAAAAGAGTTGCTAATTAATGGCAGCTCTTTTTTTTTGATGGGAATGCAGTTTAAATCTATATATAATATTAGAGTAGGATCAAGACGAATTCTTGGGGAGTTGAAGATTTAGGCATAAATTTTAGTAAGTCTAAATAGGAAGAAATTAATATCACGTACACCTCTGAATGAAGAACGAAAAGCTTTGATTTTAGCATTGAAAGACTCTGCAGCAGCATTTGTACTTCGATTGTCAAAGAAGTTAAGGATGCTTAAATAATTAGCTTGTATTGATCGTGCAACGGTACCAAAGGATTCTATTTTCGATAGTTCTATTGTATTATACCATTGAGCAAGACGAGTAAATGCAAGTTCTTTAACTTTCGTATTTTCAAAGATATAATTTAGTTTCATAGCTAATTCATAGGCTGTTTTAAGCAATGGATATCGTTCAAACAATAATTCTGCACGGATTTTCTGTGTTGGAGTCCATTTTGATTCAGATTTGAAAAGTACATATCGACTTCTTGCCAAGAGTTGTTTTACTGTATCACCATTGCAAAGGAATTCTGGTTCATATTTTTTATTCTTTTCTTTAGCTGTTGCTATTGCACTATTTTCATCATCTATAGCCTGCCAACGATACTTTACTCTAAGTTCCTGAACAGCATCGAAAGCAAGTTGTTGAACATGAAATCTGTCTGTAACCTGTTTAGCTTTAGGAAAGGCTGACCGAATAATTTTAATCATATTGGCTGCCATATCTAAACTTACTTCTTTTACTTGATTACGTTTGTGTTGTGGTATTTTATTCAAGACGTCGATAACAATCTGAGCTTGCGTTCCTTTTACCATTGCTACGATGGTACCTTTTCTACCATGAGCTGATTTATTAGTAATGATAGTATAAAGTTCGCCCTGAGAAAGTGATGTTTCATCTATGGTTAAAAATGCTCCAATATTCTGTGGAAAGACTATCCAATCTTCGGCATGGGTTTGTTGTTCCCAATCCATATAATCACTCAGATGTTCTTTGTATTGTTGCTGTAATTGTTTACCATCAAGACCAAAGTATCGACCTAGACTATTACAACTTACTGGTTGTTCATCGAGAAATTTCTTTTAAAAAAGACGCGAATTCCGTGGTTATTCGTGTTCCTGATTGCACTAAATTCCAATCTCTTAATACAATATCATTAGTCTCTGTATTGAGCCATCTTCTTCGTTTAATATAGAGCAGAACCTTTTTACCTCGTAAGGGAAAATCCTGAATACAAATCTCAGGTAGAAATCCTTTTGACAATAACTTATCGGTACTAAATTCTATTGGGGTTTCGTTTAACTCTTCGATATAAATCCAAATCTCATGATTTACGGTACTTACTTTGGTTACTTCAAAGTAGTTTAACAAGCCTTCGGGTAGTAATAACTTTACTAATTCAGTTTGTGTGTTTAATTCCATTGTATTCATATTTATAAAATACAAAGTTATTATTTTATCATTTTACTCCCCAACTTTTCAACTTGACCCTTAGAGTACTATGATTTTTATTTTTTTTCTAAAATTGTTTTATAATTAGTGTTTAATTAAAAAATGATGTAGTATATTTGGGTTCAAATTAATGTGTTATACCATATTATATAATAATTATGAAGAAATTACATTTTGCATTATCAGTTATCGTTGGATTAACAATAACACTGTTTTTAAGTTCGTGTCCAAGACCAAAACCGACTTGTGATTGTTGTAACTCTTTTGGGGGAAGCACAAAGAAAACAGTCTTAGATTCAACAGGAACACCTATTACAATTAAAATTCCAAGTGCTCTTACTCCTAATAATATTGCTTTTTGTGATTCAAATACATTTGCACCAAATGAAGTTGGAGATACTATTTTAGTATATAAAAATTGCAGAAAAAACATTGACTCTGTGAATAATGATAATCTTAATAATGCATTTAGAATTATTGGATTAGAAAATTTTAAAGGGAATGAATTAATAATAAAAACTGCTGGTGATACGACTAAAATTGATAAATTCTTTAATTACCAACTTTCTGATAAAAAAGGACAAAAAGGTAGAGATTTTACGGGACTATATATTGATACAACATTATTTGGTACTGAAAGACAAAGACAATTAGTTTCGGGTAGATATCAATTTATTTTACAATTGTATAGCTCAAAATACGTACACGATAAAACAACCAGAATCGATAGTATTACAGGCTTTTTCTGTATAATTAGGAATAAAGCATTTTGTAATCTTGGGTGTGAAGGTGCAGAGTCTGGAGATAAATTAATTAAGTAAATTTTCAGTAAAAAATAAATAGAAAAGTTTCTTTAATTTAAGAAAAGATACATATATTTGCCACCCAATTAGTTTTGGAATAAATAGTTAGTTCAGTTTAAAATATAAATTATAAAAAGATGACAAAAGCAGATATCGTGAACGAAATTTCAAAAAGTTCAGGAATTGAAAAAGTAGTTGTTCAAAAAACAGTTGAGTCAATGATGGATGTAATCAAAGATTCATTAGCAAAAGGAAACAACGTTTACTTAAGAGGTTTTGGTAGTTTCGTAATCAAAAAAAGAGCTAAAAAAACAGCTAGGAATATCTCGAAAAATACAACTATTATTATTCCAGAACATAATATTCCTTCATTCAAACCAGCTAAAACATTTGTTGGTAGCGTTAAATCAAAAGTAAAATAATTAGGAGGAACACATTATGCCAAGCGGTAAAAAAAGAAAACGCCATAAGATGGCAACTCACAAGCGCAAAAAAAGACTTAGAAAAAATAGACATAAGAAAAAAATGCGTTAGTATTATATAGAATTCAAATGAAGTAATCCTTTAGAACTTTTTGTTCTAAAGGATTACTAGTTAATAAGCAAGTGATATCGCAGAGTGTTGATTATCACAATTTTTAAAAGGAGATTTTCCGTTGAGTAACGAATTAATTATAAGTGCCAATTCAAGCGAGGTAAATATTGCACTTCTCGAAGATAAAGGTCTTGTTGAATTAAATAAAGAACGTAGCAGTACCAAATTTGCTGTAGGCGATATCTATTTAGCTAAGGTTAAAAAGATTGTATCGGGTTTAAATGCTGTTTTTGTAGACTTAGGTTACGAAAAAGATGCATTTTTACATTATCATGATCTTGGACCTCAATTTAGTTCCTTAAGTAAGTTTTTAATTCAAGCTTTATCATCTAATAAAGCGGTTAATTTTAGTGCATTTGAATGTATTCCTGATATTGATAAAAATGGCAATATTTCTGATGTCATTAAATCTGGTCAGTATATTTTAGTTCAAGTTGCAAAAGAACCTATTTCTACAAAAGGACCTCGGCTTAGTTCTGAAATTTCTATTGCTGGACGAAATATTGTTTTAATTCCTTTTTCTAATACTGTTTCAATTTCTAAAAAAATTGAATCGCAAGAAGAAAAACAAAGACTTAAACAAATTATTACGAATATAAAACCAAAGAACTATGGTGTAATTGTTCGTACTGTTGCTGTTGGACATAGTGTTGCAGAATTAGAAGATGAGTTAAAAGGATTAATTCAAAAATGGGAAAATCTTGTTCAAAATATTTTCAGCTATAGAACACAAACACCCAAATTAATTATCAGTGAATTAGATAGAATTACATCTATTTTGCGCGATATTTTAAATCCAACATTTACTAATATTGTTGTCGATAATAAGGAAATATATGAAGAGATTAATCAATATCTTCATGCTATTGTTCCCGACAATGAAAAAATTGCAAAACTCTATACTGGTGGTATTCCCATTTTTGAATATTATGGTGTAGAAAAGCAAATTAGATCGTTATTTGGTCGTCATGTGCCGATAAAAAATGGTGCATATTTAATTATAGATCATACGGAAGCATTACATGTAATTGATGTTAATAGCGGTAATCGTACAAAATTTGAGAAAGATCAGGAATCGAATGCATTTGATGTAAATAGTATGGCTGCAATTGAGATTGCACGCCAACTGCGTTTACGAGATATGGGTGGAATCATTGTTGTTGATTTTATTGACATGAAAGATCCCGAGAATAAAGCTAAATTGTTTGAAGTTGTTAAAACAGCAATGGCAAATGATAGAGCTCGTCATAATATACTTCCTTTAAGTAAATTTGGAATACTTCAAATTACTCGTCAACGTGTACGTCCTGAGAATAATATTATAAATTTGGAAGTTTGTCCTTGCTGTAATGGTAAAGGCGAGATTTCACCATCAGTTAATCTCGTTGATAAAATTGCTGACGATTTAAACCATATTGTTAAAGTTCTAAAGAAGAAAAATGTTACTTTATTGGTTCATCCATTTGTACATGGATTCTTGAAAAAAGGATTATTTTCGACTGTTTGTAAATGGAGATGGAAATATAAGATGATATTAAAGGTTAAATACGTTAGTTCGTACAATTATTTAGAATTTAAATTTGTTGACGGAAACGGAGACGATATAGCTCTTTAAGCTTCGTTTTTTTCGTAAAACTCGTCAATAGGAAGACCTCGTTGAGCTGCAGCCGATGTTGCTAAAACATCACATCTTTCGTTTTCCTTAATATTTGCATGGCCTTTAATCCATACCATTTTTATGTTTTGAGTTCGTGCAATTTTTAAGTATCGCATCCATAAGTCGGGATTCTTTTTGTCTTTAAACCCTTTCTTTACCCAACCATCAACCCATTTTTTCTCAATTGAATCGACAACGTATTTCGAATCGCTGTAAATTGTAACATTGTTGCCTTCTTGTTTCAGAGTTTCGAGACCAACAATAACTGCAAGCAGTTCCATTCTATTATTTGTAGTTAGACGGAAACCACCATTAAGTTCTTTGCGAAACTGCCCCGACATTAATACAACTCCATATCCACCTGGACCAGGATTTCCTGTAGCGGCACCATCGGTATACATTATAATATCTGCCATTTATTCAACTAGAGTCATTTCATTAACTAAATGTGTAGCACCTGCAAATTTATCTATTATAAAAAGCACATAGCGAATATCTACATTGATAGTTTTTTGGGTTTTGGGTTCAAAGCGAGTATCGCCGCTTAATGCTTCCCAATTACCATCGAATGCAATGCCGATTAATTCTCCATTAGCGTTCATTACAGCACTTCCAGAGTTTCCACCAGTTATATCGTTATCGGTAGTAAAACAAACTCTTATAGTATCGTTTTGAGCGTATTTACCGAAATTATGATTTTTATAAAGTTCTTTTAATTTCGATGGAACTATAAATTCGGTATTAGTACTATCTTCTTTCTCCATAACACCTTTTAAAGTTGTGTAATATCTATAGAAAACAGCATCACGCGGTTTATAATCTCCAACTTTACCATACGTTAATCGAGGAGTTGAATTTGCATCAGGATAAAAAATAGAATCTGGATTCATTTCTTTTAAACCTTTGAAATAAAGACGTTTTGCCTGATCGAATTTTGCATTTAAAACAAGTTTTTTCATATTAATTGTACGATACTCTTCCAAAACACTTATCATATCTTTAAATCCTGGATCATTATCTAGTTTATCGAAATTTTGTTTATCTATAATTTCACGAATTGTAAATTTGTTGATTAACATAGTTTTTCCGTAAATCTTATTGCAATATTTTAAAATATTGCCATTGTATTTTTTAATTATTGTCTTTATAAAACTTGGGTAGTAAATTGGATCTACATTTTTAATGAAAAGTTGTATTAAGTTGCAATAAAGATTTTTATCGACCTCGACACTTAGGTTTTTATAGAAATCCTCGTAAGTAAATTCTAATTGTTTGAGTGCGTCAGCTTTTGCTACAGAATCTTGTGGATTTCGATCTAGAGTTCTTCTTGTATCGTAAAGTTCATAGGCGAGATTAAATATCTCGGGACCATAAAATAGATCTTCAATTACATAATCGTAGCCTGTTTGATACTCTTTTTTAGACTTAAAAAAGTTTTGAAAATCAGTAAATACATCTTTGTATTCTGCTTTTCTTGAAGAATCGCCTTTAGCAACCCAATCGATAAAAGCTTGTTCTTGTTTTTGCTTTTCAGATATAATATTTAGCAACTTTAAAGCTTTATTTTCACCAATAAAATATTTCCAATAGTTGCTCGATGAATTGTATTTGTCACAATATTTAATTTTTAAATCGGGATCAGAATCCATATATTGTTTTATAATTTCTAACTTTTTTGTTCTTATTACTATTCGATTAGAATTCGAAAATATTTTATTGTCAATTGCATACGATGTCATAAATCGATCTGTTGATCCTGGAAAACCCATAATCATCGCAAAATCATCTTTTTTATATCCTTTAAGAGAAATTTTTAAGTGGTTATTCGTTTTTAAAGGGATATTCGTTTTGTTATATTCCGATGGATTTCCAACACTATCGGTGTAAATTCGAAGCATGCTAAAGTCTCCAGTATGACGTGGCCACATCCAATTATCTGTATCGCCACCAAATTTTCCAATAGATTCTGGTGGAGCTCCTACTAAACGAATATCTGAATATGTTTTGTAAATAAAGAGATAGTATGCATTTCCATCAAAAAAATCAGTAACTGCTGCACTTTCCCCTTTTGTCTTATAACTTTTTTCAATTGCTTCTGTTAATGAATCGATTTGATCTTCTCTATCTTCTAATTTTGTTTTAGCAACTTTAGGAAGAATACTATCGGTTACATCTATTATTTTTAATAAAATCGAAGCTGTTACTCCTTGATTTGATAATTCATCGTTATATGTTTTAGCCCAAAAACCATCGCGAATATAATTACTCGAAAGGTTCGAATGTTTTTGAATAATATCGAATCCACAATGATGATTTGTTAAGACTAAACCGTTGGAAGATACCAATTCTGCAGAGCAAAAAAACTGAGTTGGGTCTGATGAAAAAGCTAAACCAACAATACCATCTTTTAAACTTGAGTGATTGATACTATATATTTGATCGGCAGTTAATCTGCATCCTTTTTTTTCAATATGAAGTTTATCGAGCATTGTATATAACCACATTCCTTCGTCAGCTTTTATTGAGGTATATGCTAGAATCGATAGGGTTATTAGTATTAGAAATTTCTTCATGTTAGTTGTTTTGTAAATGATTTACAATCTTTTCAGCTAAAATGGAAGATAATTTTCTTTTCGATTCAACTGTCCATCCTGCAATATGTGGAGTTAATAATACATTCTTGCTTTTAGCAATATAATTAAATGCTTCGGGCATATTTTCGGTGAGAAAATCTTGAAAATTAAAACTTTCGTATTCCAAAACATCGAGTGCTGCAGCTATTACATGGCCTGTTTTAAGGTGTTTAACTAAATCGTCTGTTTTAACAACTTTACCTCTAGCTGTATTTAGTATTATTACATCTTTTTTGCAATTTTGCAAGAATTCGTCGTTTACCATTGCAATAGTTTCAGCCGTTTGAGGTACATGTAAACTAATTATGTCAGCTCGTTCGAAAAGTTCTTCGAGGCTAGCTTCTTTGGCAAATTGATTTCCGTAATTCTTTTTGTATTTATCGTAAGCAATAACTTCAACATCGAAACCACTTAGTCTTTTAGCAAAAGCACCACCCATATTTCCATAGCCAATAATTCCAACAGTTCTTCCATTTAGCTCGATTCCACGATTGCCTTCTCTATCCCATTTTAGGTTACGAACTTCGGCATCGGCTTTGTTTAAATTATTCATTAAAGAAAGTAACATTCCAATTGCTTGTTCTCCAACTGCATCGCGATTTCCTTCGGGAGAATTTATACATGCTATTCCTTTCGATTCAGCATATGGAATATCTATAGTTTCCATGCCTGCACCGGTTCTTCCAATAATTTTTAGGTGTTTTCCTGCATCGATAAACTCTTTGTCGGCCAAAATTTTGCTTCGAAGAATTACTCCTTCAAAATTTCCAATTATTGCTAATGCTTCTTCTCTATTTAGGTCGGGTTGATATTCGTAAGCGACACCTGCTGATTTAAATATTTCGATCATCGAAGGGTGAACTTCGTCTATTATAAGAATTGTGTTTGTCATAGATTATCTGTCGAAAGAAAGTTGTTGACCTTTCGTTTGTTCGTTAAATGTTCCTTTATCGTAAACCAAAGTTCCATTAACGTATGTTTGTTCAACTTTCGAGTGGAAGCATTGACCTTCGAAAGGCGACCAACCACATTTATATAAAATATTTTGTTTTGTAACAATTTCCGATGCTTGTAAATCGATAATAGCAATATCGGCAAAAAAGCCTGCTTTAAGATAACCACGTTTACTAACTCTAAATAAATCGGCTGGGGTATGGCACATTTTCTCAACCACTTTTTCGATAGAAATTTTACCTTGATGATAGAATTCTAACATAGCAATTAATGAGTGTTGAACAAGCGGTCCACCAGACATTGCCGAAGTATATACTCCAGTTTTTTCTTCTATTGTATGTGGTGCATGATCTGTAGCAACTACATCAATTTTGTTATTTAATAATGCTTCGAAAAGTGCAATTTTATCTGATTCTGATTTAATCGCTGGATTCCATTTAATCATTGCTCCTTTAGAAGCATAATCTCGATCGTCGAACCAAAGATGATGTACGCAAACTTCGGCAGTTACATGCTTTTCTTTAATGGGCTTTGTGTTATCGAGTAGGCTCATTTCTTTTGCTGTCGATAAATGCAAAATGTGTAAATGTGCGCCATATTTATATGCTAACTCAACAGCTTTTGCCGATGAACGATAGCATGCTTCGGCACTTCGAATTACTGGATGAAATGCTATAGGAATATTGTCGCCAAATTGAGCTTTATAATGTGCTAGATTTGCTTGAACTGTTGGTTCATCTTCGCAATGAACTGCTATAGGAATTCTAATGTTTTGGAAAATGCCTTTTAAAGTATCAGCATTATCGACCAACATATTTCCAGTTGATGAACCCATGAATATTTTTACACCACAAGTATTAATTGGGTCGACTTGCGTTAATTCCGAAAGATTATCGTTTGTTGCACCAAGGTAAAACGAATAATTTGCCAAAGATTTTGAAGCTGCAATTTCGTTTCGAGCATGTAATAAATCGATAGTTGTGGTTTGAGGTTTTACATTTGGCATATCCATAAATGATGTAATGCCTCCAGCAACTGCAGCTCTCGATTCTGTATATAAATCGCCTTTATGTGTTAATCCTGGATCACGAAAATGCACTTGGTCGTCGATAACTCCAGGAATAAGAAGATTTCCCTTAACATCAACCGAAATTTCTTTGGTATATTCAACTGGTATTGAACCTTCAAACACCGTTTCGATTAATTCATTATTAATCACAATACCACCAACGAACGATTTTCCTTCGTTAACAATCAGTGCGTTGAATAGTATCGTTTTACTCATTATACTACTTTATTGTATTTTTTAAACCAACTTTGAATCTTTAATTTCATCACACCAAATACGGCTTCTTTAATAATCCCTTTGCTCATTTTCGATGTTCCTTCGGTTCTATCAACAAAGATTATTGAAACTTCTTTCACTTTGAATCCATGTTTCAATGTATTGAATTTCATTTCAATTTGGAATGCATAACCTTTAAATTGTATTTTTTCGAGATCTAATGTTTCAAGAACCTTTCTACGGTAACACTTAAATCCTGCCGTTGTATCGTGAACAGGCATTCCAGTTACGAAACGTACATATTTAGATGCATAATAAGAAAGCAACAATCGACCCATTGGCCAATTCACAACATTTACTCCAGTAACGTAACGTGAACCAATTGCTAAATCGGCACCTTCGTTTTCGCATGCATTAAGTAATCTTGGTAAATCGTCTGGATTGTGCGAAAAATCGGCATCCATTTCGAAAATAAAATCGTATTTATTTTCAATTCCCCATTTAAAACCTGCAATATAAGCTGTTCCAAGTCCAAGTTTTCCTTTTCTTTCTATGATTGAAATTCGAGTAGGATTTTCAGCAATTAATTTTTTTACAATATCAGCAGTTCCATCGGGAGAACCATCTTCGATTACAAGTATGTGGAATTCAGGTTGAAGAGTTAAAACTTTTCTAATTATTTTTTCGATATTTTCCTTCTCGTTGTAAGTAGGAATGATGACTACGTTTTTTGACACAACTAGCGTTTTTGTAATGGTTTAAAATGAGTTATATTAACGCAAATATAAAGAAATTAATTGTTTGTTACAATTTTGTTACAAACAAGGCTAAAAAACAAATACTCGGTGATAATGAACTACAAATTTGATTGCAAAATATAATGATACGACTCCAACACACTAAAGCAATTCTTTGCAAGTCCCAAAAATAGAGGTAACTCTTCGGTTTTTCTTACAGATACACTTGCTTTGTTGAAAAAAATCGAAAAAATTCATATCTTTGAAAACCCAAAACTACAATTATAATAACATTAATATCATTACTAAACGTTATGAAAAAACATTTACTATTAGTACTAAGTTTTTGCATTTCCATATTAATGCAAGCACAGATTTCAAAAACTGTTGTATGTACAGCAGGTGGGTTAACTTCAGCATTAACTGTGAATGAAAAAAGTACGATAACAAATCTTACAATTACCGGAACTATTGATGCTCGTGATTTTGTAACGATGAGAGATAGTCTGCCTGGTTTAAACACATTGGACCTAAGTTATGTCAACATTATTTCATATACTGGAACTTTAGGAACTGCTGGTTCAACGAGTATAACGTATGCTGTTAACACTATACCACAATATGCTTTTTATAATCAAAAGACATATACTGCTAAAAAAAGTTTAACATATATTTTATTTCCAGCATCAATTACCACTATTGGTAATTATGCCTTTTCAAGGTGTACAGGTTTTACTAATTTCACGATTCCATCTTCAGTTGTTACTATTGAGAGAAATGCATTTGAATTTTGTGATATTACATCAATTAATCTTCCATCATCTATTTCTTCAATTGGATTTTCTGCATTTTCGGGTTGTTATTATTTATCTTCTGTTACAATACCTTCATCTCTTTCTGATATTTCAAGTCAAGCTTTTTCAGGATGTGCAAGCTTAACTTATCTTGCTATTCCTTCCACAATAAAAACAATTGGGAGTAATGTATTTGATGGCTGTACTGGGTTAAAGGGAATTTATTCTTATTCAACTACTCCTGTTTCTTTAACAACAAGTACTGCAGTTTTTAATAATATAAGTACAGTAAAATGTACATTATATGTAGCAATCGGTTCAAAATCTTTATATTCTTCCGCAAATCAATGGAAAGCGTTTCCTATTGTAGAACTTTCAACAAATAAAACTGTTAATTGTACCGAAGGCAAATTATCAACTTCTCTAACGGAAGCTATGCAAGCATTTACAGAAAAACTTACCATTACAGGTACTATAGATGCTCGCGATTTCAAAACGATGCGTGATAATATGCCTTCGTTAAAAGAAATAGATATAAGTGCTGCAAGTATTGTTGCTTATAGTGGTACTGCAGGACCTGCAGGAACAACTAGTTTTAGTTATCCCTCTAATACAATACCACAAAGTGCATTTTATATTTCGGCATCAAATATTGGTAAAACGAGTTTGACATCTTTTATAATGCCATCGTCGATTACTTCAATCGATGAAAGTGCTTTTCAAAATTGCAGTAATATAATCACCTTACCATTATCAACTTCTATGATTAATATTGGAAATTCTGCATTTTCTGGTTGTTCATCTTTAAAAATATTTTCAATACCTTCTTCAGTAACTTCAATTGGAAGTTCTGCGTTTAGTGGTTTTACTAGCTTAACAAAGTTATACTCAAATACAATAATTCCTGTCGACTTAACTTCTTCAAATGATGTCTTTACATGTATTAATATAAATCTTTGTGAATTGTTTATACCATTTGGATCTGAGGCATCTTATCTCGCAGCAAATCAATGGAATGTTTTTCAGATTGAAGAAATGTCGGACCCATCAATAACAGCTATAAATTGTACTGCTGGAGCTTTATCAACATTATTATCTTCGAGTGAGCAAGCTAGTATTACAAATCTAGTTTTAATAGGAACAATTGATGCTCGCGATTTCAAAACAATGCGAGATAATATGCCATTACTATCAATTCTTGATTTAAGTGGGGTATCTGTAGCTGCCTATACAGGTACAGCTGGACCTGCTGGAACAACAAGTATAGTATATCAAAGTAATACTATTCCCAAAAACACTTTTTTTTATAAAAAGACACTTACATCAATTAAGTTTCCTTTAAACTTAACTACAATTGGTGAAACGTCAATTTATGGATGTAGTGGAATAAAGTCGATTAAAATTCCATATTCTGTATCATTAATTGATTTTGGTGCTTTTGGTGGATGTACTGGATTAACAACTTTAAATATTCCATTTTCTGTTAAAACAATTGGAAAATCAGCTTTTGTTCAGGATTCAGGTCTTACCTCGGTTTCAATTCCTACTTCTATAACCAGTCTCGGAGATTATGTTTTTTCAAGTTGTACTGGTTTAACATCAATATCGATACCAACATCAGTTAAATCTTTTGGAAGTCATTCATTTGCTAATTGTACAGGTTTAAAGACTGTAGATATACCAACTTCAATTACATCAATATCAGAATTTGCTTTTGAAGGTTGTACAGGTTTAGAAAGTATATCTATCCCGTCATCAGTAACTTCTATTTCAACTTACGCATTTAATGGTTGTAACGGGGTTAAGACTATTAATATTCCCTCTTCTGTTATTACAATAGGAGTTTCTGCTTTTCAAAGATGTAGTGGAGATTTTATTGTAGATCTTAATAATAATAATTTTTCAAGTGTAGATGGTGTCTTATTTAATAAGAACAAAACAACATTAATTCAATGTACCATATCTAAAACAGGAACGTATTCAATTTTACCATCGGTTATTTTTATTGGTACTTTTGCTTTTATAGATTGTATGAATTTATCAACGATTAATATACCAAATTCAGTAAAATATATTGAATCTTTTGCATTTCGAAATTGCACAGGATTAACAACTTTAAATATTCCAACATCTGTTACCTCAATTGGAATGTTTGCTTTTCATATGTGTACTAGTTTAAAAACGGTTACATTACCTACTTCTATTACTGCTATTGAATTAGGTGTTTTTCAGGATTGTACAAGTCTAACATCTGTAAATATCCCGTCTTCAGTATTAAGAATAGACGTTGGAAGTTTTGAAAATTGTACAAGTTTAACTTCAATTATTATTCCTTCATCAGTTACATATATAGGAACCGAAACTTTTTCTGGATGTACAAACTTAAAGTCTATATTCGAATATTCAAAAACACCAGTTTATTTAAATACATCGACTGATGTTTTCTTAAACGTTAATAAATCAATATGTACTTTATATGTCATGCCAGGCTTAAAAACTGCCTATTCACAAGCAGATCAGTGGAAAGCATTTACTATTGTAGAACTACTTCCTACAAAAACAGTTAATTGTAGTTCGGGAAATTTATCTTCATTGATTAAAGCTGGCGAAATTCCATTTTTAAAAAAACTTATAATTACAGGAACTATTGACGCACGCGATTTTAAAACAATTCGTGACAGTATTACAACTTTAACAGAAATTGATTTAAGTGGTGCAACTATCGTTTCGTACTCTGGAACTGATGGAACTGCTGGTACAAAAAGTATAGATTATCTTGCAAATACAATCCCTAAAAATGCATTTTACAATTCCTCGACTTTAACTTCTATTATTATTCCTTCAACGACAATTACTATCGATAGTTCAGCATTTAATTCTTGTATTGGTTTAGTATCTTTAAATATCCCAATATCAGTAACTTCTTTGGGTGCTAATACATTCGCCGATTGTAGTGGACTAACATCATTGTATGCTCAAGCAAATACTCCAATAGATTTATCATCATCAAATAATGTGTTTTCAGGAATAAATACAAGCAGTTGTATGCTTTATGTCCCATTTGGTAAATCTTTATTATACTCTTCAGCAAACCAATGGAGTGCTTTTTCAATTATTGAAATGCCCGATCCTACTATTAAATACGTAAATTGTACAGCAGGCTCTTTATCAACTTTACTAACATCTAATGAATTAGCAATTACAACAAAACTGATAGTAACAGGAACTATCGATGCTCGTGACTTTAAAACAATGCGAGATAATATGCCTGTTTTAAAAACTATTGATATAAGTGGAGCAACAATTGCAGCTTATTCTGGCTATGATGGAACTTACTCTGATTCTCCATTCTATAGTTATTCATATATTAATTATTCAGCCAATGCAATTCCTCAATCATCTTTTTATAATCTAAGCAATAATGTAGGTAAAACTTCACTAATGTTATTAATAATGCCATCAACAATTACTGCAATTAAAGGTTATGCATTTAATTCTTGTACTAATTTAAGTTCAATTTCAATACCATCGTCCGTTATTAATATCGATAGTTCAGCTTTCGCAGGATGTACAAGCCTAACAGCAGTTTCGATACCATCATCTGTTACTTCAATTGGTCAATTTGCTTTTTATAACTGTACAAGTTTAACATCATTCACATTTCCTACTTCCATTACATCATTAGAAAATGGGATTTTATATAATTGTAAAAATATAAGTTCATTAACTATACCTAATACTATCACAAAAATTGGAAGCTATGCTTTGGCTGGTTGTAGTGGTTTAACATCTTTAAATGTACAATCTTATACTCCTGTTGATCTAACAACATCATACGATGTTTTTTCAGGTATAAATACAAGTATATGTAAATTGATTGTCCCTGTAGGAAGCGCCATTGCATATTCAATAGCAAATCAATGGGATGCATTTATTAGTCATGATTTAGCATTAAATTGTATAGCAGGCACATTATCAACGGCTTTAAATTCAGATGAACTAAAAATTACAAATAAACTTACACTTACGGGAAACATAGATGCACGTGACTTTAAAACAATGCGTGATAAAATGCCAAATTTATCAATTATTGATTTAAGTAGTGTAAATGTTATTGCATATACTGGAACAGAAGGCACTGAAGATTCTACCGTTATAAATTATGAAAGTAATACAATTCCTCAATATGCATTTAGTTTAAAATCAAATCCTAAAATTGGAAAAAAGAGCTTAACTTCATTAATTATACCTCTATCTGTTTCTTCAATAGGCAAATATGCATTTAATAATTGTGAAAGTTTAACATCAATTCTTATACCTTCAAATATAACAACTATTGATGATGGTGCATTTTCTGGTTGCAATAATTTTAAATCGATAACTATTCCATCATCAGTAAAAACAATTGCAGATTATCTTTTTTCTTCTTGCCAAAATTTGACTTCAATAACAATTCCGTCTTCGGTTACAAATATTGGAAGTTCTGCATTTGAAAATTGTTTATATTTATCAAAAATTGACATTCCTTCTTCTGTTACTGTAATAAATAAACAAGCTTTTCATAACTGTCAAAGTCTAAAATCAATTACTATTCCAACATCTGTTACTTATATAGGTAGTTCTACTTTTTCAGATTGCAGACAACTAATTTCAATTTTACTACCTTTGTCAATTAACGCTATAGAAAATAATTTATTTAATGGTTGTATTAGTTTAACTTCTGTTATAATACCTTCTTCTATAACCTCTATTGGTGATAGTGCTTTTTTATTTTGCTCAACCCTTGCTTCAATTAATATCCCTTCTTCAGTTAAAACAATAGGAAATTTTGCATTTGGCGGTTGTATTAAAATAAATTCTATTACATTACCAACGTCAATAAATTCTATCAAACAAGCTGCTTTTTGGGAATGTAAAGGTTTAAACACTATTTTTATCCCTTCATCTATTATGTCGATTGAAAATATGGCTTTTCAAAATTGTAAAAGTTTAACTTCTATTTCAATTCCATCTTCAGTTACTTCTATTGGATATTATGCATTTAATGAATGTACTGGATTAAATAATATTTATTCATATTCAATTCAACCTGTTGATTTGAGTAATCCAAATTATTACTCACCGCCAACGGTATTTAATAATGTCAATAAAGTAACATGTATATTACATGTACCATTTGGTTCGAAAAGTGCGTATCAATCAGCTTATACATGGGGAGATTTTAAAAATATTGTAGACGATTTACCGGGTTTAAATTTTAGTAAACCTACTTTAAATATTTCAAATATTGATGGAAGTACAGATACTCTAATTATAAATAGTAATATTAATTGGACTGTAAGTATCGATCAATCATGGCTAACAGTTAATAAGACTTCTGGTACAAATAATGATACTTTAGTAGTTGTTGCGACTGAAAACACAGGAAATACTCGTACAGCAATATTAACTGTAAATTCACCAAATTTAGAAAGTCAAATAATTACTATTAATCAAGCTTCGAAAATACAAATTACAGTTCCCACAACAACGGTTTCTATTGCAAATACAACGACAGCATCAGCAGTTTCTATAGCATCAAACACAACTTGGGATGCAACAACCGATGTTAATTGGTTAACATTAACTCCTGCAAATGGAAATGGCGATGGAACAATTTCAATTACTCCAAGTGCAAATCCAACAACATCTGCTCGTACAGCAACAATTACAATAGCTTCACCTGATGGAACAATGAAAACAGTTACCGTTTCTCAAGCAGGAGCAGATCCTATAATTACGCTACAGAAAACTACAATTTCCTTTACAGACAGTATTAGTACAGATTCTGTAATAATAACTTCAAATGGTCCATGGTCGGCAAATTCAGATGTTTCTTGGTTATCTGTAAGTCCAGCTTCTGGTACTGGAAATGATACAATAATAATAACAGCTGAACCCAATACTAGTGGAATTGCACGTACTGGTTCGGTAACAATTTCATCGGATGCAACCGTTGTTTTAAAAACAAATACAACCCAAACAATTTCAGTAACTCAAGCTGCTAAAACGGGAACTGCATTTAACGAAATTTCTGAAAATGATTTTTCAATGTATCCTAATCCAACGTCAAAAAGTTTTACAATCAAGATTGAAGGTAAAGCAACTGTAGAAGTTTATACTTCAAATAGTGAATTACTCATTAAGACTCAAATTACTGGAATGGAATTAATTCCTATTAGTAACCTACCAGTAGGAATATATATTGTAAAGGTTATAACAGATAAAAAGGTATCTACTAAAACATTGATAGTAGAATAATGTAATAAAGAAAGTCATTGCAAATTTCGGTAGAGTCCACTAAACTGTATTAATGGACTCTACACAAAATTTGGCCTCTATTATTGTGTCGTTAAAATTGTTTGCTCCATTCTGTTTTTTTATGTAGGTTTGTTATATATAACATTTACAATTATAATATGACGAACCAAACCAAATCGAATCTTATTCCAACCATCATAATTGGAGTACTCTTTTTTATCTTCGGATTTATTACTTGGCTAAATGGCACATTAATTCAATATCTAAAAATAGCTTGTGAGTTAAATACCTTTCAATCGTTATTGGTGGCCTTTGCATTTTACATTTCATATTTAGTAATGGCATTACCATCATCATTGATATTGAAAAAGACTGGCTTTAAAAAGGGAATGTCGCTTGGATTAGTTGTTATGGCAGTTGGAGCATTACTTTTTATTCCAGCAGCTCATTCACGAACATACGAACTGTTTCTTGCTGGATTATTTATAATCGGAACTGGACTTTCTGTTCTACAGACAGCGTCGAATCCATATATTACGATTGTTGGACCGATTGAAAGTGCTGCAAAACGAATTAGTATAATGGGAATTTGCAATAAGATTGCTGGTGTACTTGCTCCTATAATTCTTGGTGCAGTTGTTTTATCGGATGCCGATTCGCTTGTTGCAAAATTAAAATTGATGAATGTTTCTGAAAAGATTATTCAGTTAAATGAATTGGCATCGCGAGTAATTGTTCCTTATGCAATTATGGCTGGAATTTTGGTTGTTTTAGCGGTACTTGTTTTGTATTCGCCACTACCAGAAATAGAAATGGAACAAGATGTTGTCGAAGATTCATCGACCGAAAAGACAACAATTATTCAGTTTCCAAATCTTGTTTTAGGCGTTTTTGCTTTATTCTTATATGTAGGTGTAGAAGTTATGGCTGGCGATACAATTGGAATGTATGGTCAATCGCAAGGAATTCCTTTATCGGAAGCTAAATTTTTTACAGCTTTTACTTTAGTCGCAATGATTGTTGGATATATTATTGGAATCATAACAATGCCAAAGCTAATAAGTCAATCGAAGGCCCTTGCAATTTCTGCAATAACAGGTGTGTTATTTAGCGTATTAACAATCCTAACAAAAGGATATGTTTCTGTATTATTTATTGCGTTATTAGGCTTGTCGAATGCATTGATGTGGCCTGCAATTTGGCCTCTTGCTATTCATGGTTTAGGCCGTTTTACCAAAACAGGTTCAGCACTTTTAATAATGGCAATAGCTGGTGGAGCATTATTACCGTTACTTTATGGACGTTTGGCCGATATCAGTTTTATAGGACATCAACAGGCATATTGGATTATGGTTCCTTGTTATTTGTTTATCCTTTTTTATAGTGTAAAAGGATCTAAAATAAAGAATTGGAGAAGTTAGTTTATGTTAACGTAACAACTGATATTTTGTTGAAATTGAGAAGTATGTTGAAATAAAGTTGAAAAGACCTGCATACTTTAATTGAGAAAAGGTCAATTAGTAGTGCAATTGAAATACAAAAGATGAAACGAGCATTCGACAAAAAGCGTGCGACGGGTGAAAAACGATACACATTGAGATAACTAGCGTTTTTTGTCTTGATTTTTTGTTACTTTTTTATCAAGAAAAAAGTAAGGCAAAGTAAAAAATAATTTAAAAGAACAGATTCTCAATGATGTTGAGTTTTTCAGTCGGCTCTAGTTAGTCTTTAAAGAATGTATCGCTTGCGGTATAAATTGTATAATATCGCTAGCAATTAAACAGTTTTCGTTTAATTCTTTCGCTGCAATATCTCCTGCTAATCCATGAATAAAAACTCCAAATATCGCTGCATCTTTCGGTGTATAACCTTGTGCTAATAATCCAGAAATAATTCCAGTTAGTACATCGCCCGAACCTGCTGTAGCCATTCCAGGATTTCCAGTTGAATTAAAATATACCAGACCATCGGGAGTTGTAATGCTTGTTCTAAAGCCTTTTAACACAATATAGACTTGTAGCTTTTTCGATTGTTCTATTTGCATTTCTAATCGATTTTGAGAGTTTGTTGCTGTTCCAAACAATCTTTCAAATTCTTTTACATGAGGTGTTAAAATGCTGTCCTTTGGAATGATGTGAGTTGCATTTTGTAAAGCTATACAGTTTAATCCATCGGCATCTATTACCAAAGGAGTTTTTGTTGTAGATAGTAAAGAAATTACTGCTTTTTGCGTTTCTAATTCAGTACCAATTCCAGGCCCAATAGAAATTGTAGATGTTTTTTCGATAAAAGGAATTTCACTTATAAACTTTTCTTCCTTATCCAAATTTGCCATTACTTCTGGATTCGCAGTTTGTAAAATAGATATTCCACATTTAGGTATATGCGCAGTTATTAACCCAGCTCCAATTCTCAAACAAGCTTTTGTTGTTAGAATAGCTGCTCCCATTTTGCCTAGACTTCCTGCAATTGTAAGAACATGGCCATAATTTCCTTTGTGTGCAAAACGCTCTCTTCTTTTTATTAATACTTGTTCCTTTTGAGTTAAAGAATATGGTGTCTCGATTTGCTCAATAATCGTTTTATGTAACCCAATTGGAATAATTTCAAGTTCTCCGATATAGCTTCCATTTTCGGGAAACATAAACGATAATTTAGGAAATTCGAGTGTAAATGTATAATCTGCTTTTACAATCGTTTGCGATTTATCTGAAATACTATCGCCCAAAAGTCCCGATGGAATATCTATTGAAACAACTTTTGCCTTTGCATTATTTATCGTTTCTATGATTTTTTTTTCAATTCCTTCCACTGGTTTTGATAGACCGGTGCCAAGTAATCCATCAATTATAATATCAAAATTTGAAGAGTCTTCTGAACAAAAAAGATCGATTGTTTTTCCTTTGATTCTTTTAATAAATGTTTGAGTTTCTATTCTACAAACTTCAGGATTGAAATGGAATATGGTAACATCGTAATTCTGTTCTTCAAGTAAAATTGCTAATGCAATTGCATCACTTCCATTATTTCCTTTGCCAGCAAGAACTGCTATTTTGTTGCTTTTGTCGAAATGTTTTGTAAAGCTATTACAAAGTGCATTGGCAACTCGTTCAATTAACAAAATCGAACTTATTGGTTCGTGCTCAATGGTGTAAGCATCGATGTTGCGAATTTGGTTTGTTGTAAAAAGTTTCATGTAATTGTACGTAATGATAATTAAAGTAAAATTACTTTAATTTTTCCATTGGAACGATAACGGTAAATGTAACACCTTTGCCAACGGTACTTTCTACAGATATCTCGCCGCCTAAACGTTGTGTTATAATGTTATAGGTAATATTCATACCTAAACCAGTACCAACTTGCATATTCGTAGTAAAGAAAGGATCGAATACTTTTTTAATATTTTCTTGAGGAATTCCTTTCCCATTATCGGTATAGACAATTTTAAGGTTTTCATTTTCTACAGAAACACTTACTTTCATTTCGCCCTCTTCAGTTTCACCAAAGGCATGCATCAAAGAGTTATTTATGAAATTTGTAATAATTTGATAATACGATCCTGGATAGCTATTTATAACGATATCATCAGGACAATCAAGAATCATTTTTACAGGACGAACTTTTATTTTTGGTCCAAGACTTCTAACAATATCATTTAAATATTCGAGGAAGTTAAATGTGCGCTTTTGTTCGGTCATGTTATCGACTGAAACTTGCTTGAAGCTTTTAACTAATTCGGCGGTTCTGTTTAGGTTTGAGAATATTAAATCGCAAGCTTGTTTAGTTGTTTCAAGATAGTTTTGTAATTCGCTCATCGTCATTTTTTTCGAGGCAAACGATTCTTCTAAAAGTTCGGTTTTAGTAACCATCGACGACGATGCTCCAATACCAATACCAACTGGTGTATTTATTTCGTGAGCTACACCTGCAACTAAACTACCAAGTGCCGCCATCTTTTCTGAATCAACAAGTTTCTTTTGTGTTGTTTGTAAAACTTGTAATGTTTGATCAAGATGTTCTTTTTGTTTTTCGAGTTCGTCTTTTTGTTCAAGTACATAATCGCGTTGATCTTGGAGTTGATCGCGTTGTTCTTCTATTTCTTGTTTTTGAGCTAGTATTTCTGCTTCTGCTTTTTTAATTACAGTGATGTCGGCATCTATAGAAACCATTTTCGATACTTTGCCATTGGCTCCAATAATTGGAGTTAAAGTTACATTTACCCAAATAGGATCACCATTTTTGTTCGAAGATTGTAATTCGTAACTTTGAGTTTCTAAATTGTTTTTGCAAAATTCAAATTTATCTTTAATGTATTGTGGCGTTTTAGGACCAATCATATTGGTACTTACTTTTGTAGTTAGTTCTTCAAATGTAAATCCAAATAATCGAGTAAATCCTTCATTTACCCATTCGAAAGTACCGTCGGCATCCATAATAATTACTGCATTATCGGTCTCACTAGCAACTATCGATAATTTTTGTAATTCCAAATTCGATAATTCAAGAGCTTCTGCTTGAGTTGCAATAATCTCATTTTGTTCTTCAATATTTTTGTTTCTATTTGCTAAAAGAATACTTGCTTTCTTTTTAATTTTATATCGAGCTAAAACCAAAAGAATTACAAAAACTAAAAACAGAAGCATACCAATCGAAGCATAAATTAAATTACGTTGATATTTGCGTTTTTCTTTAAGTATTTTAATCTCTTTGTTTTTAATACTTGATTCATAGTCAGAAAATAATTTCTGCATTTGAATTTCGTGACTTAACATCAAAACTTGTTTTCTGTTTTTTTCATTGTCATCTTGAAATTCTGATATTTGACGGCCATCTTCATCTAATAAGATAGAATAGTTTGTGCGAATAAATTTCTCGTAATATTCGAATGCTTTTTCATCTTCGCCAGTTTGCTCGTAAAGCTCAGAAAGCGACTTGTAATTGCTCGATAGAATATCTGTGTTTTCGAGTTTTGTTGCTCTTGCAATACTTCGATTAAAATAAGCTAATGCCTTTGTTGTTTGAGATTGCTTTCTAAAAATATTTCCAATATTATGTTCAGAAATTGCAATACCAACTTCGTCTTTTATCTTTGTTTTTATAATTATTGATCTATTATAAAATCGTAAAGCTTGATTAAAATCGCCTTTTTCGAAGTATACATTTCCGATATTATTAAAGAATATAGCACTCGATTTTTGATCGCTATTTACCGAATCATTAGTCTTAATTGCTTGATTAAAAGAATAAATAGCATTTTTGTAGTCTTTTTTAAGAAAATTTACAACACCAATATTGTTAATTGAAGAAATAATATCCTTTTGTCTTTTTAGAAGTTTATCACTTATAAGCGATTTCGAGAAGAAATAAAGTGTACTATCGTAATTTCTATCTTCTAAGAATATTGTTCCAATATAATAATTTGCTTCCGAAAGTCCTGATGTATCTTGAATTTCGGTTGAAATATCAATTGCTTTTCTGAAAAAATATTTGGCTTGAGTTAATCGAAATGTATTAAAATAAACGAATGCCATTTCTTGATACGTTTCGGCAATTCCTTTTTTGTCGTTAACTGTTCTTCGAAGTGAAATAGATTGATTGAAGATGTCGATAGCTTTTTCGTACTTAAACAAATTATAGTAAACTGTAGCCTTAAAGTTTAATACTACGCTTGCTTCTTTTATGTTTTTGTTCTCTTTGAATAGGGCAAATGCAATATCAAAGTATCCAATCGAGCGCTCTAATTCGTTGTGATTTGTATAGTAAACAGCTGTTTTATTAAAGAGTTCGGCTACTTTTCTTTTATCATTTGATTTTAATATTTCTTGGAAATTTTCAGCTTTTTTGTTTTTGTTTTCTTCGCTGTGGAATTCAAAACTATCGCGTTTTGAAATTTCTTCAATACTAATTCCAAATCCTGTTTTTGCTATCAGAATTCCTAAAAGTATTATCCAGTTTCGGAGTTTCAAATCTTATTTATTAAGCGTGTATTTTTATTCCAATAACCAGTATATCATCAATCTGTCTCGTATTTCCTCTCCATTTTAAATGTTCTTCTAATAAAACATTTTTCTGTTCTTCCATTGGTAGATTTCTAACGCTAAATAACAATTCTTTAAATTTATTTAGCATGAATTTTTGATTTTTCTCTCCTCCAAATTGGTCTTGATATCCATCAGAAAATATATAAATCATCATATTACGATCGATTTTAATCTCGTGATTCGAAAATTTAGGCTTTTGAAGTATAGTAAACAACCCACCAATTGAATAAATATCACCTTCAATCATATCAATAGTATCGCCCGAAACGATAAATACAATATGATTTGCACAACCAATTTTTATAAGTTTATTTTTATAATCTACTTGACAAAGCGTAATGTCCATTCCGTCGCTTTGAATATCATCTTTATCGTTATTTTGATTTAACGATTCAATAATACTTTTATTCAATTCTTGAAGAGCTTCCGAAGGATCAAAAATCTTTTTACCCGAAACTATTTCGCTTAATATTGTTTTACCAATCATCGACATAAATGCTCCAGGAACTCCATGCCCAGTACAATCAGCTGCTGCTATAAATATTTTTTCGTTTGGATTTCCATCAGCATCGGTTTCTGGACTAGCAACCCAATAAAAGTCGCCACTTACAATGTCTTTTGGTTTATAAAGAACAAACGATTCTGGGAAACTGTTTTTTATTATTCTGTCTGATGGTAAAATCGAATCTTGAATTTTACGAGCATAAGTAATACTATCGGTAATCTTATTTTTTTGTTCTTCTATAGTCTTCGTACGTTCTTTAACTTTTTCTTCGAGCGATTGACGAAATCCTTCGATTATCATCATAGAATTATATGAACGAATACTCGAAAGAACAGCAGTAAATATATTGTCGTCAGTAAGGTCAGTCTTAGTTTTGTAATCGTTTATTTCATAAGTCATTACAACCTCTTTCTTTGGAGCTTGTCCGGGTTGACCTGTCCAAAGTACAATACGAATAAAATGATTTTTTAAAGTTTCGCGAATAAATTTCACAAAATTTAACCCAGCATGGTCTGTTTCCATTACCACATCAAGCAAAACGAGTGCGACATCACTATTGGCAGTCAAAATTTCGCGAGCTTGTTCACCAGAATAAGCATCTAGAAATTGTATCCTTTTATTTTCGAAGATAAAATTATCAAGAGAAAGTTTGATGACAGAATGGATATCCTGTTCATCATCAACTATTAGTATTTTCCAACGTTCACCAGAATCCTGAACCTCTTGTTCTGGTCCTTCTTCTGCAAAAAGCGAATCGAAGTTATCGTCATCAACAACCATATTATATTCTTTGTTTGCCGTAAAAGTATGCAAAAATATTATAATAACCAACTAAGATTTTGTTAACAAACCAACCTTTGTTGTGGGATAATTGTTCAAAAACATTCAAATTCAAATCTTTTCGCTATTTTTGAGAATTCGATTTTATAGAGAATGGTTGATAAATACGAACAAATACTTTTAAAATTCTGGGGATTTTCGCATTTCCGTCCACAACAAAAAGATATTATTGAATCTGTTTGTGCTGGAAACGATACACTTGGATTGATGGCAACGGGGGGAGGTAAATCTATTACATTTCAGGTTTCTGCAATGCAAATGGAAGGAACTTGTATTGTTGTTACTCCACTTATTGCTTTAATGAAGGATCAGGTTGATAATCTGACTGCTAAGCATATAAAAGCTGTTGCTATTTATTCGGGAATGACAGCCAACGAAATTGAAATTGCAATTGATAAATGTATTTGGGGTAATTATAAATTTCTGTATGTATCGCCCGAAAGGCTTAAAACCGAACGTTTTCAAGAGGCATTAACACAAATGAAAATTTGTTTAATAACAGTCGATGAAGCCCATTGTATTTCTCGTTGGGGTTACGATTTTCGCCCATCATATCTCGAAGTTGCAAAAGTTCGGGAAATGTTGCCCAATATTCCTGTTCTAGCTCTTACAGCTACTGCAACTCCCGAAGTTGTTGATGATATTATGGACAAGTTATTGTTCAAACAAAAGAATCTATTTTCGTCGAGCTTTGAGCGAAAAAATCTTACTTTTTTGGTTCGCGAAAAAGAAGATAAAATTGGATACATGCTTACCATTGCCGAAAAAGTTCGAGGTGTTGGAATTGTATATGTTCGAAATAGAAATAAAACGCGAGAAATAGCTCAATTGCTTCAACATAAAGGTTATAATGCCGATTTTTATCACGCTGGATTATCGCCCGAGGAACGTACATTTAAGCAGAATAAATGGAAAACCAGCAATAATATGGTTATGGTTTGTACTAATGCTTTTGGTATGGGAATCGATAAAGCCGATGTTCGTTTTGTTGTCCATCTCGATTTGCCTGAATCGCCCGAAGATTATTTTCAAGAAGCTGGTCGTGCTGGACGCGACGGCAAACTTGCTTTTGCAGTTCTTTTATTTAGCAACGACGATGTTATTCGATTAAGTAATTCGGTCGAAGATAAATTCCCCGAAATCGATTCCATAAAAAGAGTGTATGAAGCTTTATCGTATTATTTCCAAGTACCAGCAGGAACGGGAATTGGTAGGGCTTACGATTTTATAATTTCCGATTTTTGTCAAAAATTTAAGCTCGATATTTTACCAACATTTAATGCAATAAAAGTATTGGAGCAAGAAGGATTAATTGAACTTTCGGAAGCCATGGAAGTGTTCTCGAAAATGAAATTTACCATCGAACGCGACGATTTATATAAATTCCAAGTATCTAATAAACAATTTGATGCTTTTGTGAAATTGCTTTTGCGAACCTATACTGGCTTATTTACCGATTATATAAAAATCGACGAGTATAAATTGGCACATATTGCAAAATCGGAAGCTGAAATTGTTCGCAAATATCTCGAAGTTTTGAATAGAGAACGAATAATTAGTTATTTCCCTGCTCGTAAAAATCCAATTATTGTTTACACAACCGATAGAATTGAAAAAGCGTATCTTTCGATAAATAAAAAGGAATACGAAGCTCGCAAACAACGATACATAAAACGGATTGAGTCGATGGTTCAATATGCTCGTTCGGCAACAAAATGTCGAAGCGAAATGCTACTCGAATATTTTGGAGAAACAAATATAACAAGATGTGGAAATTGTGATGTTTGTAGAAAACGCAACGAATTGAGCTTAAGTTCCTATTCTTTTGATGTTTTGTTAAAAGAAATTAAGATTATACTTAAATCGAACGAGATGAGTATTAAGGATTTGGTTGTTCGACTCAATCAATCCGAAGAAACGGTTGTAAAATTGGTTCAATTCCTTTTAGATGGAAATAAAATAAAATTAACGAGCTCGGGATTATTAAAATGGCATAATTAAAAGCTAAAAGCTTTTTGTTCTTTTATTGGTAAATCGATTGTTTTAAGCTGATTTAATTTTTCGAAAGTTTCCATTGATATTTCTTTAATATCATCTTGTTTAATAGATAAATACCAGTCTTTTTCGCTAAGATATTTCGCTAAATATTCTTGTTCAGTTTGCGATGGAGTAGGGATAATAATTGCAGATTTGCCAATGGTTATTAAATCCATCAAACTGGTATAACCCGAGCGACAAATAATGTGTTTTGATTGAGAATAAATTGTTTGTAATTCTTCTGTATTTGCAAATGGAATATAGCTAACATTCTTAGTAATCATTGATTTCTGATTGTTTAATTTCCCACCAATAACTATTGCTTTTACTTGCAAAGTTTCTATTTTTTCTAAAAGCATTTTCTCCAGAATAGAACGATGAGGCTCTGGTCCAGAAAGGATTACTGCAATGTCATATTTAAATGATGATTGATGTTCTAGCTTTGAAAATTGAGAAAGAATTCCAATGTATTTGATTGGCTTTTGGGGAATATATTTATGCGATAAATCGCCCGATAGATTTTGGGTTTTATCTGCAAAATCGGGTATCCAAATTTTATCGAAATGTTTGATATATCGTTGTTGTAATTTATATCCAATCTTTTCCAAAAAGCTAAATGGTTTTGGCATTTTTACCATTAACTGATGAGTTACAAAAACCGATTTTACTGCGTTATTCCACAAGCCCCATCGATTATCGGAAATTATTAAATCGATTTTATATTCATCTACTATCCCCTGTAATTTCTTATTGTCTTTTTTTATCCATGCAAGTATTTTAGGAACTGAAATTAGGAACTGAAAAGCTGAAAAGAAACCAGTTCCATATTTAATTTTTAATTGTGGAAGTTCGATTGTTCGATGATTCGGAAATTGTTTCTGCAATAATAAAAGAGCATCTCCATCAGACCCAATTATTACAGAGTGACCTTGTGAAATTGCATCATTAATAATTGGAATCATACGTGTTGCATGTCCGAGTCCCCAATTGAGTGGGCAAATTAGAATTGTTTTTTTAGAAGACATTAACGTTAAAACCTTGTTTCGAAATTATTTCGGCAATCTTTGTTAATTCGGGTTTTGTAATAGTTTCTAATGTGTCGATAGGTGTATCTCGAGCTATAGAATAAATTTGAATTTCGCTCGGTTTTGTTTTTTCATAAAAGTCGATTAATGCATCAATTTCTACTTTTGAAGTATTGTCGAAATCGATACCATTTGCGGTTCCACGAATAAACATTGTTTGGATAATTAAATTCTCGCCAAGTTCTCGCATTTGCGAAGCTAATGTTTCCAACGGAATCGACATCGTTGGTTGATTTATTGTTTTTGAAGTTGTTTCGATAGCCGAATCGATTTTCATAAAAGCTCTATCGACTTTTTTCAATGCTTCCATAACTTTTGGATTACGTAACATTGTAGCATTCGAAAGAACTGTGATTTCGCATTGAGGAGCGAAATTGTTTCTTAGTAAAATTGTATCATCAATAACTTTTGCAAATTGTGGATGCATAGTTGGTTCACCGTTTCCAGCGAACGTTATTACATCTGGTAAATCGTTAATTGTTTTAAGCTCTTTTAATTTTTTTTCTAGATGAGAAGAAATCGTTTCTCTTTGTGGATATGGATCAGAAGCAGAATCATCGTTTAATCCACATTCGCAATACACACAATTGAAATTGCAAAGTTTGCTTTTGGTTGGTAACAGGTTTATGCCGAGCGAATTGCCAAGTCTACGACTTTTTACTGGTCCAAATATTATTTCGTTAAATAAGAAAGTTGGCATGGTTTAAAATTATTAATAAACAGTATGGTAAAAATACGGTTTAAATTAATTAGACAACTTATATTTGCAATAAGAAATAGAATAGTAAAGTCTAAACGATTATTAATCAATTCGAAAATATAGGATTATGAAATTAGTTTTTGCTTCAAACAATAAACACAAACTCGAAGAAATATCGCACATAGCAGGTGCAGCATTCGAAATAGTTAATCTAAAAGAAATTGGTTGTACCGACGAAATACCTGAAACACAACCAACAATCGAAGGAAATGCAATGCAAAAGGCTCGTTATATTTTCGATAAATATAATGTTAACTGTTTTGCCGATGATACCGGTTTAGAAATTGATGCTTTAAACGGCGATCCAGGAGTTTATTCTGCTCGTTTTGCAGGCGTAGGTTGTAGTTTTGATGATAATATGGATAAAACTTTATCGCTTCTTAAAGGAGAAAAAAACCGAAATGCAAAATTTCGAACCGTTATTGCATTAATAATAGATGGAAAAGAATACTCGTTCGATGGTTATGTTGATGGTGAAATATTAACCGAAAAACATGGCGAAAAAGGCTTTGGTTACGATGCTATTTTTATGCCCAAAGGATATACTGAATCGTTTGCCGAAATGAGTGCGGAAATAAAAAACAGTCTAAGTCACCGTTCTATGGCAGCTCGAAATATGATGAGTTTTTTAAAAGATAACCCGCAATTAATTTCATAAATGTTCGTTAATGCATAAAAAATTCATGAAAAAACTACTTGTTTTAATTTTTCTAATTGCTTGTAATGTTGTGTTATGGGCTCAAGATTCTTCATCTAAGAGTTCAGATTGGAATGAGTATTATTCTTTTCATAATAATTTTCAAATAACAACTGATAATGATAGAATTTATAGTGCAAATCCCAATGCAATATTTTATATTCAAAAATCTGAAAACACATTACATCATTTGTCTAAAAATAATGGGTTAAGTGATGTTGGAATAACATCATTTGCCGTGGATCCTTCTGGATTATATTTAATTGTAGGATATGGAAATGGTAATATTGATATAGTATTTAATGGTCATACAACAAATATTATAGATTTGAAGTCAAGGTTAATGAGTTGCAAGAAAAATATAAATAGTATTACATTTCTTTCTAATAAAGCATTTTTAGCAACGAGTTTTGGTATAATAGTTTTAGATTATCAAAAGGCACAGTTAGAGGATACATATTTTTTAAGTGCAAAAGGTGAATATATTGTGGTTAATAAATTATACTCTGATACATCGACAAAATATATTTATGCTGCTACAATGTCGGGTGTTTACTATTGTAAATATGGACAATCAAATTTAGCAGATTTTAATAATTGGACTACTATACCTGCTTTTGTAAATATTGCTTGTAATTCTATTTGTTATTTCGATAGCACTTTATATATTAATACATTAACTAATGGAATAGATTCTTTTTTTATTTATAAAAATGGAATTAAAACATTATTTAAAAAGCAATACAAAAGTTTTAGAAATATTCATGCATATCAAGATAAATTACTTATAATTGGTACAAGTTTGATTGAAGTTTATGATAATAAATTATTGTTAAAACAAGTTATTGATTCCGCTAATGTCGTCTCTCCTGAATTTCATGATGCTTGTTTTGATCAAGATGGGTTATTATGGTTTAATGAAAAAGTAAGAGGATTATTTCGATCAACGGATAAAATTGGAAATTTCCCTCAAAGTCCAGTAAGCGATTTTATTTCTTCTATAAGAAGTGCTAACGATAATTTAATAGTTACGCATGGAGTTCAATGGAGATATTATGAATCAAAAATTTCTTTTTATAACTTAAATTATAATTCGTGGATATATTCAATTGATTGGTCATATTCTGACCCTCTAAATAGTGTTTCGCTTCCAAATGAACGTTTTCATTTTTTTGTTGGTTCATGGGGAAAAGGTGTTATTGAATATAATGATTGGTGGAATCCAATTAATAGATTTAATACTAATACTAAAAGTTTAGGAAGTGATTACGTAAATGATTTAAAAATTGATTCTAATAAGAATTTATTTGTATATACTGCGCGAAATAATTTGCCTTTTTCAGTGTACACAAAAAAGGGAGAATGGTATCGGTGGAATTATAAAGATTTTACTAAAGTAGATGATCAAAGTGAGATTTTTATCGATAAAAATAATTGGAAATGGGTTGTAGCATATGATGGCATATTTGTTTTTAATGATAAAAATACTCCGTTAGATTTGAAAGATGATGATACTAAGTTTATTCCATTGAGTGATAATTCAGGAGAAATGATTTCGTCTTCTGCTAGAAGTATGGCAATTGATTTGACAAATGTACTATGGGTAGGTACGATTTCAGGTTTAGGTTATTATTCAAATGTTGATAATGTTTTTGGAGATTCAAAGCCAATATTATCTCGAAATAAAATTACAGTAAACGGAGTTGTGGATTACCTTTTAGCATCGGAAAGTATAAACTGTATTGCCATAGATGCTGCTAATAGAAAATGGATTGGAACTAATAGTGGATTATTTCTTGTATCGTCTAATGGTACAGAGGTTTTAAAACATTTTACAGTCGATAATAGTCCTCTTCCATCGAATGCTATTTCTTGTTTGAAGATTATTACCGAAAAATCGGAAATTTTGATTGGAACGTATAGTGGTTTGGTTGGTTATAATATTGGAATTCACGAAGCTAAACCCGATTTGTCTGAAATATCAATCTATCCAAATCCTGTAAAACACGATTACACTGGACTAATTCGTTTCGAAGGTTTAATGGAGAAAACAACGATAAAATTGCTTGATATAAATGGTAATTTAGTCTATGAAACCTTATCAGAAGGTGGAACCGCATTTTGGAATGGTAATAATTTGGTTGGACAAAGAGTCGCTTCTGGAGTTTATGTTGTTGTTCTTGTAAATAGCGATCAAACACAAAAGAAAATATCTAAGATTATTTTCATTCACTAATATCTTTTGTGAATTGGGTATTTTTCGGAAAATCCTTGTTACTTTTGCAAAAGTAAAATCTTAAAACGAATCATGGGAAAAGATAGAATAGGTTTAGCTTGCGATCATGCCGGATTTCATATGAAAGAATTGGTATTAAAGCAATTAACGAAAGAAGGTTTAAATGTTAAAGATTTCGGTGCACATTCGGCCGACGATGTTGACTATCCCGATTTTGCACATATGCTTGCTTATGCAATGGACAGAGAAGAATATAATCTTGGTTTTGTTTTTTGTGGATCAGGCAATGGTGTTAACATGGTAATGAATAAACATAAAAATGTTCGTTCGGCACTTTGTTGGAATGAAGAAATTGCTCATTTAGCTCGTGCTCATAACGATGCAAATGTATGTGCAATTCCAGCTCGTTTTATTAGCGCAAACGAAACCTTAAAAATTGTAAAGGCATTCTTATCAACAGAATTCGAAGGTGGTCGTCATCAACGAAGAGTTGATAAAATTCAAATCCCAAATCTTAACAATAAATAATTCGTTGAGTACAGCTAAACACGATAAATTTTTACTTGACTCTGAACGAGTAGCCTTCGACTTAAAACATCGGGCTACAATATTGTTTAATATGTCGAAATATTATGCAGCTGTCGATAGAGGTCGTGCTCGTTATATTTCATTACAATTAGCTCGCAAAAGGGCAGCTAACATCAAACGAGAAGCACTTTTAAATTTAGATACATATCTACTTCAATTCGAAAAAACATTTACCGAAAATGGAGGTATTGTACTTTGGGCAAAAGATACCAAAGAAGCAATGGCATATGTAAGCGATATTCTCAAAAAAAATAATGCAAAAGTTGTCGTTAAAAGTAAATCGATGACTACCGAAGAGATTCATTTTAACGAAATATTAGAAGAACAAGGAATCGAATCGGTGGAAACAGATTTGGGCGAATACATCGTTCAATTGGCTGGCGAAAAACCTTATCATATTGTTACTCCAGCCATGCATAAATCGAAGAAAGACGTTGCCATTCTTTTTAACGAAAAATTTGGCATGAGTCTCGAAAGTACGCCTGAAGAAATGACTGCGTTGGCTCGTAAAAATTTAAGAAATAAATATTTAACAGCCGAAGTTGGAATAACTGGAGCAAATTTTATAGTTGCAGATATTGGAGCATTTGCCGTTACCGAAAACGAAGGTAATGCTTTAATGTCTACATCGTTTCCCAAAATACATATTGCAATTGCGGGAATAGAAAAAGTTATTCCATCGGTTAAACATTTATCGTTGATGTGGCCTCATTTAGCTTTAAATGGAACAGGTCAGGCAATAAGTGTATACAATACTTTATTCTCTGGGCCAAAACGCGCAAACGATACCGATGGACCCGAGCAGCAATATATTATTTTACTTGATAATGGTAGAACCGATTTGTATGCTAAACCATATCAAAATCAGGCTTTATCTTGTATTCGTTGTGGTGCTTGTTTAAATGCTTGCCCAATATATAAAAATGTTGGTGGTTATACCTACGAAACGACTTATCAAGGCCCAATAGGAACTGTTATAACACCACACCTTAAAGGATTAAAAGAACATAAACATCTTACTTCAGCTTGTTCGCTTTGTGGAAATTGTAGCGAAGTTTGTCCGGTTAAAATACCATTGCATAACTTGATTCTAAACATGCGAAGCATAATGGTTGAAAATAATTATGCACCACTGGGAGAACGAATTGCCATGAAATCGTTTGCTTCAATTATGAGTAAAAGTTCAAGAATGGATTTTGTTCATGGAAGAATTAAAAATGCATTTATGAAAATGTTTGGAGCTTCTTTGTGGGGCAAACATCGCGATTTACCTACTTTTTCTCAGAATTCTTTCCGCCAACAGTGGAAGAAAAAATAATCAAACTTTAATAAACAAAAAAGAGCCATCGGTTTCCCGACAGCTCTCATTCGTATTCTTTTATTTTCGTTATTCTTTTACAAAAGCAAAAGAACTTGTTTTCGATTTTGTAATTACCACAGCTCTGTACGAACCAGTCGATAATTGACTAATATTAACTGCTTTTTCACTTGATTGAATTAATTGTTTTCCATCGATTGAGTAAATTATTACTTGTTCGATTTGCTCATCAACATTAATATTTAATTGACTTATTGCTGGATTTGGATATACAGAAATGTTATTTGAGATTGCTTCAAAACCTGTATAAGAACCAGGAATAAGAACAATATCAATTCCAGAAATATCACCATCAACAGTTAAAGTTACCGCTTTTGCAAAACTTGCACTACGAGCATAAAATGTTGCTGCATAATTACTAGATAAACTTGTATTTGGAGTTGCTCGTAATATGTAGTTACCAATTACCAAATTTGAAATTTCAAAAGCTCCATTGGGATTTACTGTTACTGTTTTAACAGGAGTAATTGAATCAGTTGCAGAATAAACAGAAACAGTTCCATCAACATCGATTATTGTTCCTGCTTTTACAGTTCCAGTAATTGAAAGTGTATCGGCTGGTTTTGGATTTACAGTTACTACTATACTATCAATTCGAACACATTGATTTTTGTATGAATTGAGATAAATTGCAGTTGTACCTGTTTTAGAACCCCAAACTACATTAGCAGAGTTATTGCTATTTTTAGAAATAGTTCCTATACCTGAAGTTCTGATATTCCAAACATATTGTACGTTTGATTCTTTTGGACTGAAATCGTAAATATGTGTAGTTCCAACAATTAGAGAAGCATCACCAGAGATTGTAACAGGAGTAACTTTATCAACAACTAATTCGATAGAATCTTTTGCAGTCATTCCTGATTTAAATGTTGCTATTACGAAGTATTTGCCTGGATTTTTTGCTAAAATAAAGTTTTTAGAAGATCCATCATTCCATAAATAAGATGCAATATTTGTGTTTTGAACAGCCATAATATCTGTACTATAGCCATCGCAAACATGTTGAGTTGAATTTGCAATTATTTCAATTGCTTCTTGAGTATAACCAACAGTAATTGTTTTTGTTGCCATTATTGGACCCGATGTCGCTGTTAGTGAATTATCGTAAACAGACAATGTATACGTTCCAACTTCTAGATTTGAAATATCTTCTGTTGATGCTCCATTGTTCCATGAGTAAATGTATGGAGCAGTTCCTCCAATAATTGAAACATCAATTGCTCCAGCATTATTAGTTATTCCTTTAGCTGCTGTAACTTTATTTGTAACTATACTTATTTTAGCTGGATTACCTGTAACAGTAAATATTGTTGTATCATTACATGTAGGATTTTTAGGGGAAAAATTAGAATATATTAAAGTGTCGGTTCCAATATTCTTATCCCAATTGATACTTGCAATTTCAAATGAACCAGCAATATGAATAAAATTAGCTGTACCACATAAATAACTGAAGTACGTTTGATCGTGAGTATAATTTAGATTAAATGTAGATACATCACCAAAATAAACAGTTTTATCAGTTTTTAATAGTTTTTCAATACCTACGGTAACACTATCAACTATAACTAAACCCGAGACTGCAGTTGCAGTAACATAATATTTACCATCGGTATTAGCCATACCTGTTGATGTTTTTAAGCCATTAGACCAGCTATACGTTTTAAAATGAATTCCATTTCCAGATTTAGTAGGAATTTCTACAACACCAGAACCTCTACAAGGTACAATATACGTTTTCGTTTTATCTATTAAAGTATACGGTTCGTTTGTGTAACCAACAGTAAATGTCGCTATTATTGTTGCATTTGGCGATTGTGTCGCATCTGTAATTGTAACAGTATATTCTCCTACACCTAAATTTGTTACATCTTCAGTTGTTCTCCAATTACTCCAAATGTAAGAATATGGTGCTGTTCCACCCGAAATACTTAAATCTATTGAACCTCCCATATTTATTAATCCGTCTGCAGGTGTTATTTTAACGTTAGAAATAGCTAATTGGGTTGGTGTAACAACATCAGTAATTGAAACTTCTAGCATAGTTGTGTCTGAACATTGTTCACTTGTAAAGGTTTCACAAACAACATAATCAAAACCAACGGAATTCCAAGTTGCATTGGCACTGGCAATTGTACCAGGTGTTGCTGTTATTGTTCCTTTTCCTCCAGCAATCGAGAATTTATAAGAATAACCAGAAACGGGAGGTTGAATTGCATAATTAGCAGTAGCATTTACCGAAACAATTTTATCGCCATAAATAGTTGTTGGTTTGTTAATTATAATATTCGAAACTTCAATGCTGTCTATAGCTTTCATTCCCGAAGTAAATGTTGCAGTAACATAGTATTTACCAGCATCTTTTGCTAATAAAAATTGTTTTGTTGAACCATCGCTCCATAGGTACGATGAAATATTGCTATTTGCTTGAGTTAAAACATCTCTCGAGTATTCTTTACATTTCGAAATATTGGTATTCGGAATTATTATAAAGTTTTCTTGTGTATAGCCAACTGTAAAATCTTTTACAATATAATTTTGTGATGCATCGTAAACAGTAACCGAATATTTACCTGCTGCAATGTTTGATAAATCTTCGCTAGTTTTTTGATTGTTCCAAACATAAGAGTAGGGAGCTGTTCCTCCTAAAATTGTTATATCAATTGCACCACCAAGATTTGTTAAACCATTTGCTGGTGTTACAATAGGTTTAAAGCATGTTACATTAATAGGAGGTATTACGTTGAAAATTAAAGTGTCGTTAATATTACAATTATCTACCGGTGAGTTATAATAATCTACAATCATGGTATCTACACCTACTGTTTTGTCCCAGCCAATAACTTTAGTAGCAAAAAGTGTTGGTGTATCTTGAATAGTCCCGCAATGTCCAGTAAATGATATAAATACCATATTAGCTATTGTAGTTGTATCGTTCAAATAAACAGTTCTTTTCGACATTCTATTAATTGGAACAACAGTAACGCTATCAGTTACTTTCAATCCGGAGCCAAATGTCGCTGTTACAAAGAATTTACCTATATTATTTGGTATAAGATTTTTGTCCGTTTCACCATTACTCCATGCATAAGAAACTATATTTTCATTTGCCTTCGTAATAACTTGCAGCGGGTTTTCAGTTCCACACGGCATTATGTAATTTAATGTTTTGTTAATTAGTTCGAAAGTCTCATTTGTATACCCAACCGTAAAATCTTTTACAATATAATTTTGTGTAGCATCGTAAACAGTAACAGAATATTTACCCGAAGTTATATTTGATAAATCTTCGTCTGTACTTCCATTATTCCATATAAATGTATAAGGAGCAGAACCTCCATTTACAGTCAAATTTATTGCACCACCAAGATTTGTTATACCATTTGCACGAGTAATAACACTCGATGCTGCTATAGGATTTTGAACAACTATATCATTAATTGTAACTTTAATCATTGTTGTATCATAACATTGTTCTGGAGTATAAACATCGCAAACAACATAATCGACACCTGCTACCGAACCCCATGTTGCAGTTCCACTTGTTAATGTTCCAGGTGTTTGAACCATTGTTCCTTTACCACCAGCAATCGAGAATTTGTAACTGTAGCCAGAAACAGGAGGTTGAATAGCATAGATAGCATTAGCATTTACCGAAACAAATTTATCGCCATAAATAGTTGTTGGTTTGTTAACTACAATATTCGAAACTTCAATGCTGTCTATGGCTTTCATTCCAGAAGTAAATGTTGCGGTAACATAATATTTACCTGCATCTTTAGCTAAAAGGAATTGTTTCGTTGAACCATCGCTCCATAAATACGATGAGATATTGTTATTCGTTTGAGTTAAAACATCTCTTGAGTATTCTTTACATTTTGTAATGTTTGTGTTTGCAATTGGTTCGAATGCTTCTTGAGTATATCCTACTATAAATTCTTTAGAAACGGAATTTTGGTTTACATCATAAACAGTTACAGAATATTTTCCAGAAGAAATATTTATTAAATCTTCTGAAGTTGATAATGGACTCCATACAATTTGATATGGAGCTGTTCCACCAGATATTGTAATATCGATTGCACCATTAGTATTTGTTAAACCATTAGCAGCAGTTACGATTCCAGCAATTGCCAAAGGATTTGGTGTAACAATATCATTTATTGTTACATGAAACCAAGAACTGTCAGTACATCCATCTGGTGATGTTGCTTCGGCTACAACATAATCGCTACCAGCTAAAGATCCCCATGTTGCAGTACCAGTACTTATACTTCCTGGAGTAGGAATCATTGAGCCTTTACCACCAAAAATCGAAAATTTATAAGTATAACCACTAATTGGAGGTTGTACAGCATAGATTGCAGTTGAATTTACATTAACTGATGATTGACCATAAATAGTTGGTTTCGTTACTTCGTAATCTACAACTTCTACAGTGTCCATTGCAAAATAGAGTGATGGGAATGAATATTCCACGACATATTTACCTGGTTTATTAGTTGTAAATGCTTTTACTGTAGAAAATATTGGACCAGCATTAGCTCCAATTATTTCTCTCCAACCTTTTAGATATTGATCGTAATTAGGTGAAGCATTTGATGCTACTAATATTGTGGCATCTTTACATTTTGATAGCGTTTTAGCTGTAATTAAATCTCCTGCCGTTTGAGAATTATAGCCAACGTAGAATGAAGCAGTTGTGTAAGATGCACCATTATCATTAACTGTAACGGTGTATGATCCACTTCCTAGATTCGAAATGTCTTCTGTAACAGCTTGATTACTCCAAGCATATTTATAACTACCAGAGCCACCTGTAACGGTAATGTTAATTGCTCCACCAGTGTTTGTAATTGCATTTGTAGCAGTTACAATGCCTGTAATTGTAACGGCATGCAATAATGCCGAAAACGCTACAAGCGAGGCCGTCAGCATTGATTTGATTAGGGTAGATTTTTTCATAATTGTACGTGTTAGTTTATACTTATTTATCAACTAAACAACCAGCTTGTGAATTCGTTGCAAGAAAAAATATTAAAAATGACAAAAAAACGACAAATGAGTTGTAAGACTTTGAACTGTAGTATTGTATGATTTATCTTTTTGAAGTGAAATTGGCGAATAGCGGTATAATAATCCACAAGAAATATCAAATGTATTCGATATTGGAAGTATAAATTGCGTATTAAAAGCTGGAGAAATATAAAACTGATGCATGCTAATAGTTTTTTCTTCGAATGTACCTGAATCTTTACTTAAAAGATTCTTTTTACCGGTCCAACCTAAATAAGAGAAATATGCTCCAATACTGGCAGATGCACTAAACCAATCTTTATCGATCTGATAGCCAACTAAAAGCGGAACCGTTAGAAATGTATATGTGTTTTTATTTTGAATCGCTAAAGAGTTAAAAACCTTTGTTTTGATTACGGTATCGCGACTAGATGTTAAAACCCGTTTTTCAGTAACACCATTTTTCTTAACGTAATAAACATCAAGTGTATCGATAATGGTTTTAATCGTAGAATCGAAATGCGACGTTCGATATTGTAAATGTAACGTTGTGCTTAATTGTTCAATTTGAATTCCGGTATTAATAATAATTGGACGAAAATTCGCTGTAAAAGGAATAAATGCAGATATCGCTGATGCCGATTTCGGAGAGACACAATTGTCACCTTTGAATTTTATCACTGGTATTGAATATCCAAACGATAGACCAGTAGAAAAATCGAGTACGTATTCTTTTTGGTTAACGACAGTTAACTCTTGCTTTTGATGTACAGTATCTGTAGAATAAACCGTATCATAGATTATTTCCACAGAATCGCTTTCCTGAGCATTCGATTTGCTATACAGAACGATTAAAAAAAATATAAAAATAATAATGCGCATCTGTATTTTACATTTCAAATATACTTGATGCGAAAATATATCTTGTTGTTGAAGCGAAAAAATATTTAACAGAGTATTTTAAATAATAATACTGACCTTAATTTCTCTTTCGTACTTTTTTAGTAACAACATTTAAAATAGTATCTGTTACCATCACTTGATTTTTTTGAACCACCACCACTTTCTTCGTAATTTTAGGTTTTACAATTTGAGTTTCTTGTTTAGGAGTAGTAACATCTTCTTTCGTTAATGTATCCATAGCAATTGAAGGTGTAACTATTGTTTTATCTAGTACATCATTTATAGAATTTGTCGAAATAGTATTCTTAACAGCAACTGCTTCTTTTTCCTTTTTTGATTCAATTATATTTTTGGGCGAAGTTATAGCATGTTCTAGATCTTCAATTTGTATAGTATTGGTAGAATTAATTATTGGGTTAATGATTTTTTCGGTTTTCGAGGTTGAAGTTGGTTCAATTGTTTTTTTGTCTGTATTGTTTGTTAAATAAAACAATGCAGTAAGTAATGCACAACTTATCATTGTTACATAATAAATATTCATTTTTCCATAGCTATAACGAAAGAAACTAGCTTTGTTTCTTCGTGCCATTAATTGTTTCCATGATGTTGATCCTTGTACCTCGAATTGAGATCCTAAGGCATCGCTAAACAATGTTTCGATATTTTGGTCGCTTTTGTTCATACCAACGATTCTTGATTTTTTGCCAACGGATTTTCCGTTTTCAGTGTTTTTATATATGCCAATAAGGCTTCTTTTAATAATTTCTTCGATCGTAAAAGTCTCGAACGCGAGGAACTTTCATCTATTCCAAGTAACTCGCCAATTTCTTTATGTTTCAAACCATCAATTACAGCTAAGTTGAAAACAACTCGATATATTTCTGGAATTCCAAATAATAATTGTAATAAATCATTTTGTGTTACTCCTAAAGATAGAATTGCTCCAAAACCTTCATCTTCCTCGTTACTATCCTCTTGAATATCTATAAAATCGGCCTCCGATTCTATATAATTTATCTTTAATCGTTTTTTCTTTTTATAATAATTAATGGCATTATTAACCATTACTTGTCGCATCCATGCTGTAAAAGAACCTTCTCCTTTCCACGAAAAAGAATTAATAGTATCGAAAATACGAATAAAACCTTCTTGAAGCATATCTTCGGCTTCATCGGGACTATCGGCATAACGAAAACAAACGCCTCGAAGCATAGGAGCGAAAAGCTCAAAAACCTTTCTCTCAGCGCTTCCAACACGCTTTTTACATTGATCTGCTAATTCTTTTTGATGCACCTAATTACCAATTAATGTTTTATAAACAAGCAAATATACATTTCGTTGCATGATTTTCGAAACTATTTTTAAAAAGATCATAAATCATTTTTGTACAGTATCTTTAATTTTTGAAATGTATTTTAGATATAAACGTCAAATAAAACGAAAAGGATTAAAAATTTATGATAGCTACAATAACAAAACAAATGATTAGCTATTTTGGCAACGATGTTCGCCGAATAAATCATGCTCTTAAGGTATACAGTTTTGCAAAAACTATTTGCGAACTTGAAAAGCTAGATAAAGAACAACAAAAAATAGTTGAAATTACGGCAATTTTACACGATATAGGAATAAAGGTTGCAGAGCAAAAATACAACTCTTGTGCTGGCAACTATCAAGAAATAGAAGGTCCTGCTATAGCAAAGGAATTATTGAAAGATTCAGATTTAACGCTAAATGAAATAGTACGAATCTGTTTTATAATCGGGAATCATCATACATTATCTAAAATAGACGGAGTTGATTTTCAGATAATTATAGAAGCCGATTTTTTGGTTAATATTTATGAAGATGAAATTTCTAAATCGACTTCAAAAAGTATCTTGAATAAATATTTTAAAACTAAAAATGGAATAAATCTTTTAACAACTATGTATTTATAAAAAGTGAATGATATTTACATGTAAGAGATTAGAATGTCATTACTACCATTTATGTAGTATATTTGCAACGCATAAAAAATAAATATTATATGATAATTTCAACAAAAATAAGATACGGTTTACGCACACTTTTAGAAATAGCAAAAGCAAAACCTGAAGAAGGGATTTTGCAAAAGGATATTTCTATTAATCAAGAAATATCAAACAAATATCTCGATCATATTATCCGCGATATGAAGGTTGCGGAGTTGATATGTAATAGAAAAAACAAAAAAAGTGGTTATCGTTTATGTAAATCACCTTCAGAAATAAATGTTTACATGGTGTATCGTGCATTTGAGCCAGAACTTTGTTTAATTGAATGTCTTGACGAGAAAAATGGTTTTTGTTCTCGTGTTGCTGAATGTTCTACACAACCAGTATGGAAAGAGTTAAATCGTAAAATGAGAGACTATATGACTAGTGTAACACTACAAGATATAATTGAAGGGAAAGTATTAAATATTTAATTATTGAAAGTTATTACAGTACATTTTTAAAGTTTATAATCCTGTTAATAAAAAAAAGATTAGGATTTGAGTATTTATACTACATTTGGCAAAATAAAATAATTAATAGTTACTAATTTAAATTTACAACAATGAAAAGAAAAATTACATTAATCCTTACATGTGCTGGTATAGCTGGTGCAATGGTTTTTGCAAGTTGCAAAAAAGATGATTCAGTTTCAAAAAAAGATCAAACACTTGATAGTTTAATGGGTAAAGCAACAATCTCGGGTGTTATCTACTTAGATAACGACCAAACTCAAAAAGTTGCTAAAGACGAAGTTGCTTCTGGAGCAATTGTTACAATCTCTTATGATACTAAAGATTTAGCATACAGACCAGATTCAAATGCAATTTCTTATAACAAAATTATTACAACCACAACTGATGCAACTGGTAAATTTAGCGTAACATTAGATGCAAATACTAATGGTGTTAATTATACCGTTGAGGTAGCTCAATTCTTTACAAAATATACAAGATATGATGGTGTTGATTCTCAAGGCAACCCTATTGCTGTTTCTAATGATGCTTATTTCGAAGCTGCTCCAGTTGTTTTAAATCTTAAATCTGGTCAATCGAAATATACAGCAATTAATATGGGAGGAACTCCTGCTATTGTTATACCTCAATAGTTTTCACTTAAATACTTTTAAATTGTAAGAAAATGAAGAAAATTATATTGTCATTCATAGCTTTATTATCTGTAATTATTGCTTTTGGCCAACAACCAACAGCAACAGATCAAAAAGCTGAAAAAACATCGACAGATGAGATCCTACCTGTTAAAGGGGACATCGGATTAACAATAGGTGCTGGAACTACACTAAATTACCTTGGAAACTTTTTTGGAAAAACGGCTGCAAACGGAAATGCAGCAATGTTTAATTATGCTGTTCAAGGATATCCAACAGCTGTAATTGCCGGTAAATATTTTTTATCAGACGATAAAGCAATTAGAGCTGGAATTTGTATTTATAAAGCAAGTACTAATAAAAACTATCAAATACATGATGACACAAATTTAGATCCAGATGCATATGTATTTGATAATCAAAAATTCTCAAATTCGGGTTATACTGTATCATTAGGTTTAGAAAAACGTCGTGGAACAAAAAGACTACAAGGTATTTTTGCTGCAGAAGTGTTTATGGGTAACTTAGGTGGAAATAAATTCGATTACGAATATGGTAATTTATTTTCAAAAGTAAATCCTGCACCTACAACTACCAATTTTGGTCAAGCTACAGGTTCACCTGTTCCAGCTTGGGGATATCGTTTAGTATCTGAAAAAACATCGAGTGTTTTTACAACAGGTGCTAGACTTGATATTGGTATTGAATATTTCTTTGCAACAAAAATGTCAATCGGTGGTGAATTCAATTGGGGATTCCAGTATCAATCGACTAGCAAAGAAACAAGTACTTGGGAATATTACAATACTGTTCTTGATGAAATTGGATCTGAAACAATCGAATCAAAAAACAATAAAGCTTTCAATTTAGGACCATCTAATCTTGGTGGAAACTTAAGCTTAAATTTCTATTTCTAGAAATTTTAAAATCTTGTATAATGAAAAGGCTATCGAAAGATGGCCTTTTTTTATGCATTTACATTTGAGAATTTGATTTTATCTTCTTATCAAATGTAAATCGCAGAATAAAACTATAAGAATAATCGCAAATTGCGTTACGAGTATCATAAAACAATTGTGTACCACACAATAGAGTTAATCCTTTCGTTAATTCTGTGTTATAATAAAAGTGAGTCGTAATAAATTCACGTTTAGGCTGGTTTGTCGTTGGATTGTTTAATGGTATTCGACTCGAAATAGACGAATAATATGCTTCGCCTAAGGGGGAATAAAACTGATTACCTTTCCAATACGAAAAAGCTGTTTGAAAGTGTTTCGTTTTAAAGCTTAATTCGGCAAAATGACCATCTCCATTTCCAACTTGGTATGCATAATCGATGTAAGATGATTTATCGGCATAGCCAACATAGGAATATCGAGCTGTAATCGATTTACTTGATGATACTTTATATTTATATGTCAATCCAATAGCATTATTAATCATCATGTGCAAGGGTGTCTGGATGTCATTTATTTGACCACCCATATGTAATACGGTAAATTGGAAAGGAATGGTTAATTCAGTTTTGTCGCTTTTGATAATATCATAATCAAGTATAATTCCTAAAAAAATCTTTTCCTGAGCATGTTGTCTGGCATGTAAGTAATTGAGCCAAGCGACCCAAATATCCCAATGTAATCGATTGGTATTGATATTAAATGCTAAACCCTCTTTTGAAGTTTCGGTAAACATTGTTTCATGGTCGGTTAGCATTGGTAAAAGCTTAATTTCTGGTCTGTTGTAGAGCGAGCCCATTAAAACACTGTTATACTTATTAAAGTGATATTGAATATAACATTCTGGCTTTATTGTCATTTGACTAGAATCTCCATAATATTTTATAGCATTAAACCCTAAATATACTTTTGCTTTAGATGATGGCTGAATGTATCCACCAGCTTTAAGGTTAGTTCCAAATAAGGTATACCCCTCTACTATTGGACTAAAATATTCATTGTTTTTTAAGAATTGGGTAATATCTGTATGCAAAAAGTATGAGCTACTGTCATTAGTGAGGCTATCATTTTTAGTTATATAAGAAAATGGTGATTGTGAAAATAAACTATTGCAAAATGCTACAATACAAAGGAGAACGAATAAATTGTGCTTTTTGATTGTCATTTTTTTTCTTCTTGAATTATGTAAATATCTTCAGTTTTCTTTTTCATCAGATATTTTTCGCGAGCCAAACGTTCAAGATTCTTATTTTTATCAAGCTCTTCCATCTCGTAATGGTCTTTCTTTATTTTTTCTTGAAAGTATTCTTTGGTATGTTCAAGTTGTTTGTATTTGCGCCAAGCAAAGAATCTATCTATCATGTTATTCTCATCGATAAATAAAACCCAAATTACAAAAGCAAGAGTTGCCAATATGTATTTATTGTTAACATTCGACCAAATAGCGTGTATTTTTGGCCTATTGAAAAATTCCTTGATATTTGTAATTAGCTTTTTCAAAACAAAAGTTTAGAGCTGTAAATGTATGAAAAATTGAGAATGCAAAAAACGTTATTTAGTTTTTACTTATCGTAGCATTAACTCATAATACTAATTAATCCATTGGGAGCTTGCCGAATTCATATCCATTAGAAAGAATCCATTCAATTGATTTTGGTAAAGCATATCGTAAATTCTTTTCGGCCTTTATAGAATCGTGGAATACAATTATTGAACCTTTAGAGACTTTTTTAACAACCGTTTCGAGACATTTTTCAGGAGAAATATCCATATCGTAGTCTCTCGAAAGCACATCCCACATTACAACTTTATGGGTATTTAAAATTTTGTTTGTAACGCTTGGACGAATTTTACCATATGGAGGTCTAAAAAGCTTAGATTTGATGATTTCTGAAGCTTTTGCTATATTATCGATATACTTTGTATTATCGGTTTTCCAGCTATTTAGATGATTGTATGTGTGATTTCCAAAAGAATGACCTGCATCTACAATTTTATTGAAAATCTCAGGATATTTTTCAACGTTTTCTCCTACACAAAAGAATGTTGCTGGTATTTTATAAGAAGCGAGAGTATCTAAAACCCATTCTGTTATTTCCGGAATAGGTCCATCATCGAAGGTAAGATAAACTTTGCTGTCACCTGGTACTCGCCAAGTGAATTTAGGGAAAGCCATCTCAGCAATTTGAGATGGCTTTACTGAATTCAAATTCATTATATAGGACTGATATTATTTTTTATACTGCTGTTTTGTTTGTTGAAATTGCATGTAAAGCGCAAGCAGATTCTTTTCTAAATCGTTCAATGTTTGATACCATTCTCCAAGTTTTTTCTGATCGTTTCCATATTGACCATAGAGTTGAACAAATTTATAGTTTTCTTCAATTTGAACTATAGTAGAATTAACGATATCTTTTGCTAATTCTGGCTTATTCATACGAGTTGCTACTTGTACTACTTCGTTCGCAACGCCAAGTTCTCGTTGAAGATTGTCTTTATCGTCGAGTAATTGATCTTGATTAATTGCTAAATAGTATTTTAGATTTTCTTTGCTTTGTTTTACAATAGTTTTAAGAACCATTTCTGATTTTTTCGTTTGACCTAATTTATTGTAAATAGATGCTATTTCTAAGTTAAAATAATTGTAAGGAATCAATTCATTTGGCATCACTTTTAAACATCTGTCGCAAACTTTTAAAGCAGAATCTTTTTTGCCTTGTCTGTATAATTCATTTGCTAGTCTACTGAATAAGTTTCTAAAATTCATAGCCATACGTTGAACACCTTCGTCAGCATATGCTTTTGGATTATCTAGACCACCCCATTTAAATGTTTCCATCATGTTTTTATACATTACGTCGGTGGCTATTTCTCCTTCTTGTCCATCAAAAGTTTGAGTTTCGTATGGAACTAAACGATAAGCAAGTCCTTCCTGACGGAAATATTTCTCAAGTCCAAAATAGTTTTCAGATCCTACAGTTATAGCAAAATAAATAGGTCGTTTCCAATCGTTTTGCGATATAAGGTCGAGTACCATTAATTGGTTTTTAACGATATTACTACCTTTAACTTCCCATTTAATTTCTTTAACCATTCTCGATTCTTGACCTTTAGGCATTATTCCACTTTGAATAACATTTAATGAGTCGATCTTAGCTTTTAATTTGGTAGTAGGAATTATGTCGAGAAATTCTCCGTCGTTATTGTATTTTGTCTCAGGAGCATCAGATGAAATATAATCCATTACATCTTTTATATCTTGATAGTCTTTAAGACGCTCATCAGGCATTACATAAACAACATCGCGTTTTCCTTGTACATATTTATCGTGAGTTAAACTAAATGGTACAGGAGCAGAACCATAAGCACGTCTTTTCATTTGATCGATATACCAATCGGTATTTAAAAGACTTAAGTTGACGATTCGTACATCTGTTCTTATTCCTTCAACTTCTTGGCAATACCATAATGGGAATGTGTCGTTATCGCCATTAGTAAACATAATTGCATTTGGCGCACAAGAATTTAGATATGCTGCAGCAAAATCGTGTGCAAAATAACGGCTCGAACGATCATGATCGTCCCAGTTTTCTGCTATTAAAATTGTTGGAACAACGGTACAAATAACTGTAGCAGCAACGGCACTTGTTTTGCCATTTATATATTTTTTAAGAAATTCGTAAACCGATAATACTCCAATTCCAATCCAAATACAAAAGGCATAAAATGCTCCACCATAAGCGTAATCACGTTCGCGTGGTTGATATGGATATTGATTCAAATACATAATAATTGCAATACCAGTAATCATAAAAAATAGGAATACTATCCACGACAATTGTTTATCGCGTTTTAGTAGATAAAATATTCCCATTAATCCAAGAATTAATGGCAACATATAATATTTATTATGACCTTTATTTTCTTGAAGTACCTTTGGTAATTTAGTTTGATCTCCAAGTCTTACGTTATCTATAAATGGGATACCAGAAATCCAGTTTCCATTTGTCAACTCACCATGACCTTGAATATCATTTTGACGACCAGAAAAATTCCACATAAAATATCGCCAAAACATATGTCCTAATTGATATTTCCATAGGAAAGTCATATTTTCTCCAAAGGTTGGTTTATAAACAGTTTCGGTTGAACCGTCTTGTTTTGTCATCATAATTGGTGTACCTTGAATATTTGCCCATTGTTTGTATGCAGCAATATGACGAGGATCGGGACTCCACATTCTAGGCATAAATCCAGTAAAACGTTCATCGTAATTAGGTTTTTGCATTTCATCTGCAACAACATATTTACCATTTTTTTGGATATACCATTTTTTATCTTTTACATATGGTTTTTGTGGATCAAGTGGGGCGTTATAATACTGTCCAAAAAGTAACGGGGTATCGCCGTATTGATCACGATTTAAGAATGATACAAGATTAAATACATTCTCAGGATTGTTTTCGTCAAGTGGAGGATTTGCATTCGAGCGAATTAGAACCGAAAAATAAGATGAATAACCAATAATTATTACTGCAATTGCTAAAATAATAGTGTTAGATAATGCTTTTCCTTTCTTATAAGTATATATAAGTCCAAATGTTATTAAACCAATAATAGCTAAGAAATAAATAACTGCTCCAGTATTAAATGGTAATCCAAAGCCATTGGTGAAAATTAGCTCGAATTGGAATGCTATTTTAAATAAATATGGTATTATTCCCCAAAGAACTACTGCCGTAATTAGCATTGCAGTTCCTAATGCAATTAAAAAACCGTTACGAGTCGGAGTATATTTTTTGAAATAATAAATAAATACAAGTACCGGAATTGTTAGGATATTTAAAAGATGGACACCGATTGAAAGTCCCATTAAATAAGCACATAAAATAATCCAACGGTTCGCACCTGGCTCATCGGCTTCGTCTTCCCATTTAAGAATAGTCCAAAATACAATAGCTGTAAAGAATGATGATGAAGCATAAACTTCAGCCTCGACAGCCGAATACCAAAAGGAATCGGTAAATGCATAAGCTAATGCTCCGATAATACCTGTTCCCATTACAACTAAAGTTTGCTCAAAAGATAGTTCCTTTAAACCTTTTGCAATAACACGTCGAGCAATATGTGTAATAGTCCAAAATAGGAATAAAATTGTAAATCCACTCAATAGCGCTGATGTCGAATTTAACATTCTTGCTACTTTTGATGTATCCCCAAAAGAAAACAACGAAGCAATACGCATAAACATATTGAAAAGTGGAGCTCCCGGGGGATGTCCAACTTCTAGTTTAAATGATGTTGAAATAAACTCCCCACAATCCCAAAAACTAACGGTAGGCTCTATTGTTAGGAGATAAACTAAGGATGCAATTGCGAAAACAATCCATCCGGTAATGTTGTTGAATTTTCTGTATTGACTATTCATAAATGTATATAAATTTTAACGTGCGAATATAGATTTTTTTTTCAAACTGAGGAATAAAAACTCTGTTTTATTGATTTTAGTATGTGTCGTATAAAAGAAAGAATTCTTTTTATCTAACTAATAATTTGACATGTACTAAAAAATATGTAGTTTTGGTGAACGAATTTTACAGCATATTTATGGCACAACAGTATACATTTGAAAACACAATCGCAATAATTGGCGGTGGCAATATTGGAATGGCAATTGCCGAAGGATTAGCACAATCGGGTAAATATAATGCATCTCAAATCATCATTACTCGTCATCAAAACGATTTACCAAAAGATTTGAAACAAGGAGGTTTTACTTTTACTTCCGACAACCAGTATGCAGTAAAAAATGCTCGAATTGTGATACTTGCTGTTTTACCAATTCTTGCTCCAGTAATATTAAAAGATATTCAAAAAGAAGTTACCGAAAAACACATAATTATATCTTGTGTTACAGGTTATACATTAGAATCAATCGAAGAATTTGTAGGTAAAAAGGTTAGTGTTATTAGAGCAATGCCAAATACCGCAATTCGTATTCGTGAATCGATGACATGCTTATCGGGAAATGAAAATGCAAAATCGTGTATTGATGAGGTTGAAGCTCTTTTCAATCTTGTAGGAATAACTTTAGTTATCGAAGAAGAATATATGAGTTCAGCAACAGCTTTAGGTTCTTGTGGAATTGCATTTTTCTTACGCTCTATTCGCGCTGCTTCGCAAGGTGGAACACAAATTGGCTTCCATGCCGAAGATGCTCAATTAATTGCAGCGCAAACAGCAAAAGGTGCTGCAGAACTATTATTAAAACTTGGCTCACATCCCGAAGAAGAAATCGATATGGTTACAACTCCTCGTGGAGTAACTATTGCCGGATTAAACGAAATGGAACATAATGGATTTAGTTCTGCACTTATTAAAGGTATCGTTACTTCTTATGAGAAGACGAAGAAATAATTGTGACTTCCGTAGAGACGCGATTTATCGCGTCTAATATATTGTCAATCATCACGAACAACAAGAGACGCGATAAATCGCATCTCTACAAAAAAAGGTTCACATAATTTATGTGAACCTTTTTTTTCTTCTACAACCCAAACCCATAATAATAATGAGCATTATTCTTTTCGTACTGGCATTCCATTAAAATACCACCACTTTTTGCTTTCATTAGTGTTATAAATTGATCTTTATCTTTTACCGCTTGACGGTCAACTTTGGTAATTATACAACCAACTTTCATATCGGTCGATTTACTAATAATACCTTCGCTTATTTGCGTTACTTTCACGCCACCAGTTATATTTAGCTTTTTAATTTGTTCGGGACTAAGGTTTTCGATTGTAATTCCCAAAGATTTTAGAATATCGCCATCATCTTTCGAAACGGTAGACGTTGTTCCATTTTGTCCGGTAAGCGTAACGGAAATTGTTGATTCTGTTCCGTCGCGATTAACTTTTACTTGAATCACATCGCCAGGTTTATGTTTACCTACAATTTCTTGTAATTCGGGAGTTGTATTTACTTTGCTTCCATCGATAGAAACAATAACGTCGCCAACTTTTATTCCAGCTTTTTTACCAGCACTATTTTCCAACATTCCTTCTACAAAAACGCCTTCGTTAAGGTCTATGCCTTTTTGTTTTGCTAGTTCTGAATTTACATCGCGAATGCTTACACCAAGGAATGCACGTTGAACGGTTCCAAATTCAATAATATCGCCAATAACTTTTCGAACAATATTTGCTGGAATTGCAAAACCATAGCCAGAATATGCGCCCGTTGGACTTGCAATTGCAGTATTAATTCCCACCAATTCTCCATTTAAATTACATAGTGCACCTCCGCTATTTCCTGGATTTATAGCTGCATCGGTTTGAATGAACGATTCTATTGCATATTTATCTTTATTAATATTGATGTTTCTTCCTTTTGCACTTACAATTCCAGCTGTTACTGTTGAATTGAGGTTAAATGGATTTCCAACTGCTAAAACCCATTGACCAACTTTAACTTCATCGCTATTTGCAAATGGCATACAGTTTAACTCAGTTGCTTCGATTTTTATGAGAGCCAAATCGGTCGAAGCATCTGTCCCAACAACTGTTGCTTTAAAAGTGCGATTATCGTGAAGTGTTACCTCAATTTCATCGGCATTATCGATAACATGATTATTTGTTACAATATAACCATCGGCTTTAATTATTACACCTGAACCTGTACCCACTTGTTCTTGGTCGGGTAATTGTTGTTGTTGTCCGCGTCCACCATATGGATTACCAAAGAATTGTTGGAATAAATCGTCGGGCATTCCAGGAATAAAGAAATTGCCTTGTGGGGCTTGACGTTTGATAATTTGTTTTGATTTGATGTGAACAACTTCGTCCATTGTTTTTGCTGCGGCATCCGTAAAATCGGGAAATGATGATGCGTTTCCGCCACTTGGATTGAACGATGCATTGTGAACTGGAATATCGAAACTCGAATTGTATCCATTCCAATTTGTTGAATGTTTATGACCGAAATATGCAATGATGCCGAATGTAAAAAGACTGCCAAGCATTGCTGATACGATAGTTAAACCATATTTTTTCATTATGACCTCCTTTGGGTTTAATTAATAATTTTGGCAATTTTAACGAAAAATCTAAAATCTTAGTATAGAATATTTACTTTTGGGAATAGATTTTTTTAAGAAAAATGCAAAATAATTGGCTTTCAGAAGCATATATTTATCATGTTTTAATCGATAGATTTTATGGGCAAACTATTTCTGAACCTGAAAAACCGCATTTTGCAGGGGGAACAATTGCCGGAATAATTGAGAAAATCGATTATATAAAAAATCTTGGCGTAAACTGCATTTGGATTTCGCCTTTTTATAAAGGTATATCATATCATGGCTATCATATCACCGATTTTTATTCGGTAGATGAACATTTTGGAACAATCGAAGATATTGAAAAACTCGTTGAAGTTGTTCATCAAAATGGGATGAAGATAATTGTCGACCTAGTTCCAAATCATTGTTCTATTGAACATCCTTTTTTTATTGAAGCTAAAACGAATAAAAAAAGTAAGTATCGTAAATGGTTTTGTTTTAACGAATCGACTGGCGAATATCTTTCGTTTCTTGGTTTTAAGGAATTGGCGAAGATAAATCTTGATGAACCAGAAGCTCGTCGATATTTTATCGATAATGCAACGTTTTGGTTCTCGAAAGGCTTAGATGGTTTTCGAATCGATCATGTAATTGGAGTTTCGCGTTCGTTTCTTTTAGAATTACGTTCGGAATTACTATCGATTAATCCAAATTCAAAACTTATTGGAGAAGCTTGGATAGAGGGAATTCGAAAAACGCATTTTAATACTATACACATTAAAAACACTTTATTCCATAAACATTTTGGAATTTCACAAGAAAAGGTTCAAAAACAATACGAAGGTTTGCTCGATGCTGTACTCGATTTTGAAGCTCGAAATATCATGTTGCAAAAATATCTTAAAGAAAAGATGTCCGAAGACGAAGTAATAACGGCTTTACAGAAACATTTTAGGAAATATAAAAAGGATTTTTCGTTGGTTCAATTTCTCGATAATCACGATACAAATCGTATAATGTTTGAATGTGGAAATGATTCTGAGAAGGTGAAAAAAATGCTAAGCATTCTTAAAAAATGCAACCAACCATTAGTAATATATTCAGGAACTGAACAAGGATTGACTCATAAAGACTCAATATTTTTGGGAAAGCCCTATGCCGATTTAGATGTTCGACAACCAATGGATTGGAATAAAATAAAGATAGAAAATGAAAGAATTAATTGAACAAACAAAAGCCTTTGTTAAAGAGCAATTACAAAATGCCGAATCTGGACACGATTTGTCGCATGCTTTGCGAGTATACAAAAGCGCGTGTGAAATTGCAAAAGAAGAAAAATGTAATCAATTAGTTGTTGAATTAGCTGCCTTACTTCACGATATTGCCGATTCAAAATTTCATAATGGTGATGAAGAAAAAGGATCAATACTTGCAAGTCAGTTTTTAAAAAAGAATGCAGTTTCAAATTCCGACATTGAAGCAATCGTATTTATTATTAATACTATTTCATTCCATAAAGGTAAGCCAATTAAAATGACTCCAGAACTTGCCATTGTTCAAGATGCCGATCGCCTCGATGCTATAGGAGCAATTGGAATAGCTCGAGCTTTTAGTTATGGAGGATTTAAATGTCGCCCTTTTTATGATATTTCTGTTTTACCAAATACATTCGAATCGAAAGAAAATCCAAATTCTATAAATCATTTCTACGAAAAGCTTTTGCTTTTAAAAGATTTAATGAATACTAAAAAGGGGAAGAAAATTGCTGAACAACGACACGCATTTTTAGAACAATTTTTAGAACAATTTTGGTCGGAAGTACGAAATGACTAATATTTTTCTTACTTTTGGTTTCACCGAAATGTGGTTTTTATAAAGATAAAATATTTGAAATATGTTTAAATTTAAATATTCAGTAGCTATTTGTTGTTTGCTATTAGCATTACAAAGCTTTTCTCAAAAGTTTTTAGTCGTTGGAAAAGATACTATTAATCGCCTTGATGTTAAAAGTTTAAAGCAAGGTCGTTGGGTCTTTTACGATGCAAATCAAAAACCACAAGTAATGTGTTCTTTCAAAAACGATACTATTGTTGGCAATAGAGTTTTTATGATAGATTCGGGTAAAATATTGGTTCGTGAGCCCATAAAAGCTGGGAAAGAATATTTTCTGTTTGTTAGCAAAGGAGTAAAAATACATGGATGGTTTGATGGAAAAGGTAAGTTATTCTATGATAATCCTTCCGATTCGCTTAATAAAGATTCTCTAATATCTTATTTGATAGGAGTTCCTGCAGTTTATATGTTTGGACAAAAGAATTTAGGCGATGAAATTGATGAAGCGTTAAAACCTCTAAAAAAACAACTTAAAGCAAATAAACTTGTTATTGAATTTCTAATTAATAGAAGTGGAATGACAGAAATGATTGATGTTAAGCTTAATAAGCCAGATGAAAAATTAGAACAAAAAATTAGAACCTTTTTGTTAACATTTGATCGATGGCAACCTGCATTTAATGGTTGGAGAACCGAACCTTACAAAAAACAAGTTGTAATAAATTATTAATTACAAAAAACTCCACTTTTTTAAAAGTACCGTTGTTGATGTACCTTAGTGTTATATAGACTATAACACAATTTTGCAAATCGTATAACTTGTACAACGGTTTAAAACCATACATTTTTGTTGTGTAAGTACCTGTAATGAAACAGGATGACTAGGATTAAAAAATGCTGTTTAATTTTCGATTTCCTTGTAAAAAATGTTAAAATTAAGATTTACGACTTACCTTTGTCGTCAGAACCGACAGTTAAATACAGTACAAAGTTACGCTACTTGTATGGCGGAATAAGCCCAATTTAATGAGTAGGTTGCAATCAAAAAATATATATATATGAAAAGAGTTTACATCTTTGGATTAGCTATTGCGCTATTTTCTTCAATCACTTTAAAAGCACAAGTTGATTTAAATTCAGGTCTCGTTGCATTTTATCCTTTCAATAGTAATGCACTCGATTCAAGTGGAAAAGGAAATAATGGCAATATATATGGTGCAATTCCTACTCTTGATAGATTCAATGAAGCAAACAGTGCATATTCATTCGATGGTTATTATAATACTTTTTCGAATTCAACAATCTTTCCCAATGCTCCCACTGCCTTTACGATTTCTTGGTGGTTAAAACCAGTTTCAAATTCCAATTGGGGACATTTGTTAGGAGCAGCAAATGGATGGGGAGCCTTTAACTTCCATTCAACAGTCAATAACGAGGTTTATGTTGGAACCGAGTCAACGAATAGATTAACTCCTACGGAATTAGGTGCAGGGACTGTAACGCTTAATGTGTGGCAAAATTTTACATTTACCTATGCAAATAATATTGGTTCGTTTTATAAAGATGGATTTCTTCTTGCATCAAAGGCAATGGATGCTCCAATGGCATGGAACGGATTAATAACAACTGTTGACCCAAGTGCTATTAATGGTTCATTAGATGATATTCGTGTTTATGATAGAGCATTAAATAATACTGAAATAGAAGCCTTATTTAATGATATTCCAAATGTTATGATTATTGGAAGTACTTCATTATGCAATGGTAATACAACATCGCTTTCTATAAAAGCTATAGGTTCAACATCATATAAATGGAATGATGATCAAATATCGAACTCTGTATTAAAAATGTCTCCAACTAAAGATACCTATTATAAATTTTCTGTATTCTATCCAAATAAAACGGTAAATGATTCTATTTTGGTTAAGGTTTATGAAAATGTTACTTCAACAGTTCAAATCAATGCTTCAGATATTAATCCTTGTTCTGGCGATAGTGTTGGAATTGTAGCTAAAGGTGCAAGTATTTATATTTGGGATAATGGCAAAACAACTGAATCGATTAAAATAAAAGCTATGGTTCCAATTTGGGTTTATGTTACACCAAATGCTTGTCCTGATCGCGATTCTATTTTTATTGATGTTCGCCAAACTCCTGTACTTACAGTTCAATCAAGTGCAAATAGCGTTTGTTTAGGTTCACCTGTTACCTTTACCGTTTCGGGTGCTGATAATTATAAATGGGCAAATGGTGAAACAAAAAGTACAATTGTTGCTAACGCAACTTTCGACAATTCATATACACTAACAGCAACTAACAATAATGGATGTTTTGTTGTATCAAATCCAATGAAATCGACTTCCGAAACAATTACGAAAACATATCAATCTTCAATTTATATCAACTCATCAACTGTCGATCTTAATGGTGATGTGTGGATGATAAATTCGAATAATAAACTCGAAAAATACGATGGTACAGCATTCGTTGAATATACAGATGTAGCTTTAAATTATACAAATGCATATACTGTAATAGCAGATAAATCGGGAAAACTTTGGCTTTCAACAAATGCCGGATTGTATGTTTACGATGGAAATTGGCTTGTTTCTTCATTTCCACAAAATAGTTTAATCCCAAATGGAGATATACGTACTGTTTATATCGATCAACAAGGCTTTGTATGGGTACTTTTCTATTATTACAATCCCATGATGAGTGGTTACCTCGATATGTCGAATTCGGGTTTATATAAATATGATGGAATTAGTTGGACGAATATTTCGGTTAATACAGAACAAATTACAAATATCGCAGTTGATTCAAAAGGTAGTCCATGGGTTTCTTATCAATCAGAAGGATCCGCGTTATATAAATACGATGGTTCTAATTGGGTAAATATGTATACCGAAAATTATCAAATTGCAAATCCAACAATTACCGCAGATAGTTATGGGAATATATGGTATGGCGATGTAAATAATAATTTAATCAAAACTGATGGTATTACATTTACTCCTCTAGCAATTCCTAATTCTGTAAATCCGTCATCCGATTGGGTTGTCTCTATTTTTGTCGATCCAAATAATAAAGTATGGTTCTGTAATGGAAATAATAATAGTGGTAATAACGGTAATGGTTTTTCAAGTTACAATAATGGAGATTGGACAAATTTTAAAACAATTGATGGATTAACTGACGATTATATCTCCGGAATATTCAACGACGTTAATGGAAATATATATGCCCAAGGTGAAAATGGAATTTCTAAAGTTGGACTAACATTTAAAGTTAATCCATTACCAAAAATATCAATACTTTCTACAGAGAATGCAGCTTCAAATAAAATACTAATCGCTTCTGGAGGGCGAAATTATCTGTGGAATGATGGCGAAACTTCGGCGTTAATAACTGTAGATCCACCAACATCAACAATGTATACCGTTACAGTTACTTCCGATTTGGGTTGTTCTGCGGTCGATTCTATTGTTGCAAGCACCGTTTTAATTTATAATAATGAAAAAGAAGTTTGCGAAGGCACTATTTTAACCTTAACAGCTGCTGGTGCCGAATCTTATAAATGGTCTACTGGCGAAACAACAAACTCTATAGTTGTAACGGTTACTCCTGGATGTAAATATACCGTAACTGGAACAAATTCATTTGGAATATCAGCCTCAGATTCTATTCAAGATAAAGGTTCAAAATCTTGGGAAACTATAGACATTGGAAGTTCAATATCTTCATCTACTATCGACAAACAAGGCAATATGTGGGCAATCGCAAATGTCGATGGATATTTGTTAATGAAAAAAGATAGTATCGGTTGGTCAATTTATGATGATCCAAATGGAAATTTAAATTATAATTATGCGTATTCGGTTATTACAGATAAAAATGGTTACGTATGGTTTAGTACATCTTCGGGTATTTATCGATATGATGGAAGTACATGGCAAAAAATGTATGATCAAGACAATTGGAGTTTAAGTGCTGATAGAAATGGCAAAATATGGACAGTTACTGCTGGTTTCCAAAGCGGTGGTGGAATGGCATTAGCAATGTCAGAAAGTTTACCTGCACCTCAAGCACCATTTAATTCGGGTACAACGACAAATAATCCTGCTGGGTTTTATCAATTCGATGGTCAGGGTTGGTTGAATTTTACACCAAATTTTATATCTAATCCATATAACGACATCTATTATTCAACTGTTGATGCAAAATCGAATGTTTGGCTTACATATTATAATTCGAATTATTCAAATTTGCCAGGCGAATCGGAATATTTGTTAGCAATGTTTGATGGGAATTCTTGGAAGCAAATACCAGTTAGTAATTTTAGTAAAGGGCTTTTCGGAGGATATATAACCTCAGATTCAAAAGGTGCAGTTTATATTCAAGGTAAAGGTGTTATTTACAAAACTGATGGAACATCATGGATAGAAATTCCTTATTATAATGATGGAACAATTCCAAATAATGTAAATTCTTTATTTGTAGATAAAAATGATATACTATGGGCTTCATTTTATTTAAATAATTCTTCAATTGGAGGAACTGGATTATCTAAATATGAAAATGGAACATGGATAACATTTAAATCATCAGAATCGGGAATTGCCGATAATTCAATATCAAATATTTTTGAGTCGGCAGATGGAATTATTTATGCACAAGGAAATCAAACAATATCAAAATTTGGATATCCTTTCCAGGTTAATGCTCTTCCTATATCTAAAATCACGGCATTCCCTGCTACTATTTGTAATAGCCAACCTGTTGTAATAAATGCTTCTGGAGCTAGTACATATATTTGGGGAACAGGAGATTTAAATTCTGAAATAACTGTTAGTCCATTAGTTTCAACGTCATATCCCGTTACACTTACATCAAGTAAAGGATGTAGTATTAAAGATACATTCGACATTGTAATTCCTAAAACAACTATTACTGTTTCGAAGGATAGTATTTGTGCTAACGAAAAGGTTGTATTAAAGGCCTCTGGAGCTAAATCGTATATGTGGAGTATCGGTTCACAAAAAGATTCGATAATTGTTCAACCCAAAGAAACAACTATGTATACTGTTTATTCAAATACCGAAAATGGATGTTCAAAAATTGATTCTGCAAAAATCGTTGTAAATCAAGGTCCTACACTAACTGTTACTGCAGATCCAATTTCGATTTGTCAAACATCTACAAGTACATTAAGTGTTAGTGGAGGTACTTCGTACGAATGGAATACCGGTGAAACTCAAGAATCATTTGATGTTAATCCACTTTCAACAAGATTTTATATGGTAAGTTCTACAGATAAAGGGTGTACATCAGTCGATTCTGTAAAAATAACAGTTAATGTAATTCCATCGCTTACGGTAAAAGATAGCGTTGTTACAATTTGTAGTGGTTCTTCGGCATTACTTTCGGCATCTGGAGGGAAAAATTATCTTTGGAGTAATGGAGTTAAAACAGCAAAAATTTCGGTAAGTCCCAAAGAAAGTCAAACCTATTTTGTAATTGCAACAGCATCGAACGGTTGTTCTGCAAATGATTCTGTAATCGTTAAAGTAAATGAATTACCAAGTTTAACGCTTCAAGTACAATCAAAAGCCGTTTGTCTTGGAAATCAAGATACAATAACTGTTTCGGGCGCTAAAAATTATACTTGGAATGTTTCTCAAGACGACACAAACAAAATTGTTTATTTACCAACACAATCAACATTGGTGAAAGTTACTGGTGTCGATTCTAATGGCTGTTCAAATAGTGAATCTACAACAATTACGGTAAATCAACTTCCAACGATTACGGCTTCAGTATTTCCAACAACAATTTGTATCGGAGCAAAAGCTAAAGTTCAAGCTATTGGAGCAGTTAATTATATTTGGGATAATGCTGTAATATCTGAAAAAGATTTTGAACCAGTTGCAACTCAAACGTATTCTGTTACAGGTACAGACAGTAATGGTTGTTCTTCAACAGCCAATACAATAATTGTTGTAAATGAATTACCAACAGTAAAAGCTACAGCTACAAAATCAACTCTTTGTTCTGGCGATACAATAAAACTTATAGGTGTAGGAGCTGTTACCTATGTTTGGGATAATGCCATTATCGATTCTAAATTATTTGTACCAACAGCAAGTCAAACCTACACAATTACCGGTACAGATATACATGGATGTTCGAATATTGATTCAATTGCAATTGAAGTTACAACTCCAACAATTCCTGTTGTGAAAAATGTGACAATGTTGGTAAATGGAACTGTTCCTATGCTTACAGCAATTGGTAACGATGTAAAATGGTACGATCAATACCAAACTATTTTATTGGCAACAGGAAATACATATACTCCAAATGTTAATGCTTCTGCGGTAGGAACGTATTCCTTTAAAGTAACAAATTCAGAAAAAATCTGTGAAACGAAACCAGTTATTGTGTATGTTTCGGTTTTAGATATTCCAAAAATTACTATTACAAGTCCTGTTGCAGATTCATATATTCCACTTTCGAGTGTGTTAACAATTCAAGCCGATGCCTCGAAACAAGGTGGAACAATCGATAGTGTTGTATTTTATGCAAAATCTGCAAAAATTGGCGTAGCAACTTCAGCACCTTATTCGTTCGATTGGGTAGTCGAAGGTTCTGACTCATCAGAGATTATTGCTATAGCCTACGATAATTCAGGTGCAAATGCAATAACTGTAAATAAATTCCGAATTAACGAAGCACCATATCTAACACAAGGTTCAATTTCGGAACAAATTGCTCAAAAAGATTCAACATTTGCAGCTATAGATCTTGCTTCTTATGTACTTGATGCTTATACTTCTATTCAAAAATTAAATGTATCATTTAGCCAAAATCCATATTTAGCATTATCGACTTTAAATGGTAGAATTTTTGCAAAACAACTCGATAGTACTTGGTCGGGAACAACTCCTATACTCTGTACAATAGCTGATGAACAAGGAATGGAATTACAGTTACCAATTCTTTACACTCAACCATATGTTCTTAAAACTCAATTGGTAAAACCAACTGGAGGATTTTATGCAAGTAAAACACTTGTTAAGGTTGGAGAATCTATTAGATTCTATACCTCGGTTAACTATGCAGATTCTTTAAAATGGAATTTTGAAGGTGGTAATCAGATTTCAGGAACAGATATTAATCCTGTTGTGAAATATCAAAATCCAGGACTGTATACTATAACTATGACAGCAAAAAATAAAGAAGGAGATACAATTATTACAAAGAAAAATTATATTGTTGTATCAGCTTTATCTATTCAAGATACTGTTCTATGTAAAGGAAATAGTTTAACAATTTCAGCTTCAACTGGATTTACATCATATGTTTGGAATACAAATCCAATTCAAACAACAGCTTCAATTACGGTTACACCTTTAAAATCTACAACTTATAAAGTTACAATGAAAAAAGGTTTAGCAATTGTAATCGATTCTGTCGATGTAACAATTCCAAAACAACCAGAACTTGGTAACGATACTTCTTTCTGCGAAGGTGGTTCGTTACAACTAATGCCGGGATCATTTAAATCGTATTATTGGAATGGTGATGTTCAAAATGGACTTTCGTATTATAACGCAACCAAAATCGGAAAAATAAAAGTTCAAACCATCGATTATTATGGATGTTCTGCATTTGATTCAGTAGTAATTTCATCGCTTTATCCAAAACCAATTGTTAATTTAGGGAAAGATTCAACTTTCTGCTGGAAAAAGAATTTGACATTAAATGCTGGAAATACAGGAGCAAGTTATCTTTGGAGTACTGGAGCAAAAACACAAACTTTTGTTGCCGATACCACAAAACTTTATTCGGTAACTGTAACCGATTCTAAACATTGTTCAAATTCAGATACAATTTCTATTAAGGTTATAGTTCCTGCAATACCCAAAATTGGTGTAATTACTTTAAGTCAAATGGGATATAACTTAATTGCGTGGGAACCAGAATTAGGAAAAGGAATACAACGATACAAAGTTTGGAGACAAACAAATACTGCAGGTGTATTTACGGTAATCGATACTATTCTTAAAAATGAATTAACGGTTTCAATTGATAAAACATCATCTCCAAAAGTTAAATCAGAAAGTTATGCGTTGAGTATTGTAGATTCTGCTTGTGGAAACGAATCGGTTAAGAGTCCAATTCATAATAGCATTCATTTATCGTGCGTGTTACAAAATAATGGAACAGTTAAAGCCACTTGGAATAATTATGTAGGTTTAACATTCTCGAATTATATTATTTACCGTGCTGTTAAAGGCCAACCGCTTGTAGCTTACGATACTATTGCATACAATCCAAATGTAACCAAAATGGTTTATTATGATGAAGATGCAATCGGTTTAAATTCGTACTATCAAGTTGGTTTTGATTTAGCAAAAGATGTTACTCCAAGCAAATTGAAATCAGATAGTGGACCATTTAGTCAATCAATGTCGAATATGGCCGAAAGTGAATTAACCAATGTTGAAATTAATTCATTAGATGCTGAAATTTCTGCTTATCCAAATCCAAGTGATGGACAATTTACCGTTTCTATTGCAAGTGAAAAGGCGAAAAAATATACAATTGAATTCGTTAATGAACTTGGTCAAATATTACTTTTAAAGCAAACTGTTGAGGTTACTGAGGCAAAACTACAAATTGATGCTTCAAACTTTGGAAGTGGAGTATACATGTTGAAAATTATTACTAATGATGGAATTGCAACGAAAAGGATTGTAATTACTCAATAAAAAATAAACAAAAGAATGCATGGTGGTGAAACTGAATTTATTTGGTTTCACCACTTTTATTTGTATTTAAGAATATCTTTGTAATAAATATGAATTAATTTTTACAACCCTCACTTCAAAAATATAGTTATGGTATATAGTAGAATGGCAATAATATTTATTGTTTTTGCCTTTTGCATTTCTTGTAAAAAAACTCCAGTTTTTAAAAGAAATGATTCAATCGTTTTCGGAGATACTCCAAATATGAATATCTATATTAAAAACGATACTATATGTAGAATACTTTCTAACATGACAGGTTGTATTGGCGAAGATAATTATGATATAGATTTTAATAAAGATGGAGTAAAAGATATTCGTCTTATTAGTGAAGTATGGGGAGGGCAAGGATTAGGTTTTCATCCAAGATCTTCAATAATGTGTTTAACTCAAAATTGTATGATTAATGGATTCAAACGAAATGATACAACCTATCTGAGAATAATTAATTTTATTCATGGTTTTAACAGTGCAAATGGATGTGTTGAGCTCATTAAAGGTTATTCATATTCATGTCATCTAAAAGATAAGCGAGATTCAATTTTTGAGATTCAATTATTACACTTTAATTTAAGCCCTGAAACTAAAGGTACTAATCTTCGTCTTGCTAATACTTTTAAGTCAGATACAATAATATTAGTTGAAGATAATAGATCGACTGGTGGAATGCTTTATTCAGGATGTCAGAATGATACTAGTATTAGTGACGCTTCATCCTATGATTTTTCGTGTTGGTTTTTTCCTTCTAATACAATTAGGTATATTGGAATTAAACTTATAAGCAATAATATTGAAATGCTAGGTTGGATTAAAGTATCGATAAGTAATTTTAATAAAATAACAGTACTAGAATATGCTTTGCAAAAATAATCTTAGCTGTAAGAAAGTTTGCAATTTCATTAGTAACGACAACGGCCTCATTTGAAATGAAGCCGTTGTCGTTATTAAAGGTAAAATCTTATTTCTGAGCAATTTTTGCCCAAGCATCTTTTAATGTTACCGTTCTATTAAATACAGGTTTTCCAGCTTGCGAATGTTTGCTGTCTACACAAAAATAGCCGATGCGTTCGAATTGGAATTTGTCGCCAGCTTTTGCATTTTTCACAAATGGTTCGATATAACCTTTCGTTACAGTAAGCGATTCTGAATTCATATAATCGTAATATGTTTTTCCTTCTTCTACATCCGATGGATTTTCAACCTTAAACAAGCGGTCATATAAACGTATTTCCGATTCTACAGCATGTTGTGCCGAAACCCAATGTAAAGTTGCTTTAACTTTGCGACCATCGGGAGCATTACCACCTTTGGTTTCTTTATCGTAGGTGCATCGAACTTCAAGAATAGTTCCATCGGCGTCTTTTACTACTTCTTCGCATTTAATGAAATACGCATAACGTAAGCGAACTTCTTTACCTGGTGATAAACGGAAAAATTGTTTTGGAGGATTTTCCATAAAATCGTCTTGCTCTATATAAAGTACTTTCGAAAATGGAACTTGACGTTTACCAGCCGATTCATCTTCAGGATTATTTACTGCTTCTAACCATTCTTCGCCACCTTCGGGATAATTTGTAATTACCACTTTCAATGGATTTAGAACTCCCATTACTCGATTAGCAATTTTATTCAAATCTTCGCGAACGCAGAATTCTAAAAGTGCCATGTCGATAATATTTTCACGTTTGGCAATTCCAACACGTTCTGCAAAATCGCGAACCGATTTCGAAGTGTAACCTCTACGACGAAGTCCACAAATTGTGGGCATTCGTGGATCGTCCCAACCATCTACCAATTGTTTTTGCACCAATTCCAAAAGGAATCGTTTGCTCATAATTGTATAGTTAATGTTCAATCGTGCAAATTCACGTTGTTTTGTGCGAACTGTTCCGGGAGTATAAACTTGGTCGAGGAACCATTCATATAAAGGACGATGAACTTCAAATTCTAAAGTACAAATAGAGTGGGTGATACCTTCTATATAATCCGATTGCCCATGAGCATAATCGTACATAGGGTAAATGCACCATTTATCTCCTGTGCGGTGGTGATGTGCATGTTTTATGCGATACATTGCGGGGTCGCGCATGTGCATATTGGGCGACGACATATCGAGTTTTGCTCTCAAAAGAGCTTCTCCATCTTTATATTCACCTTGACGCATGCTGTCGAATTCTTTCAAATTTTCTTCTACCGAACGATCGCGCCATGGACTAAATTTACCAGGAGTTTGTGGAGTACCTCGACCTTCCGAAATTTCGTCCGATGTCATGTGGCAAACATAAGCTTTGCCGTCTTTTATCATCTTAACTGCCCAATCGTACAATTGGTCGAAATAATCGGATGCATAATATTCGTGATTGTCCCATTCGAAACCTAACCAGCGAACATCGTCTTTAATCGAATCAACATATTCAACATCTTCCTTAACTGGATTTGTATCGTCGAAACGAAGATTACATTTACCATTATATTTCTTAGCTAAACCAAAATTTAAGCAAATAGATTTCGCATGTCCAATATGTAAATATCCGTTAGGCTCTGGTGGGAAACGGGTTACAACCTGCTGTACAGCTCCCGCTTTAATATCATCTTCTATTATTTGTTCAAGGAAATTGAGCGATGGTTTCGCTTCTTCTACATTGTCTATTGTAACGTTATCAGTCATTGTGCATGATTTTTACTTCGTTTACAAAAGTAGGGAATTAGAAAAATATATGTTTAGCTTTTTTTGAAATTATTTTAAAATGTATTTTTTCTGTCAATCGGTTACATTGAAATCAAAACGGGCTCATTTTACTAATAAAAATTTTCAATTTCTTCCCATCAAGTATTATTAATCCTGCAATTAATACTAGTAATAGAGAGAAAATTCGAAATCGAACAATCGAACCGATTACTGGAGTTGTTAGTCCAATAATCAAATATAAAACAAGAGATAAATTAATGCAGAAAAAAAGTTCATTTTTGTATGCAATAGTTCGTTTACAAAATACAAAGCATAAAACAAGGAATAATCCTACAAATAGCATTTCGATAAAAGAAAGTAAAACAAAAGGATTTTGTTTATGTAATTGAAGTGGTTGACACGCTGCATTAAAAATTGACTTAGGAATAGCTAAAAAATCAAGAAAAGAATGTGTATTAATTTTTTCTAATTCGATGTAACTACCTGCTTTTGAGTAATAAAAGAGTTGATAGAATAGTGTCGAATCGCCAGTTGTTTGGGAAAATGTATTTGATAGTATACCATTTCTAATGAATTTATAGTTAATTCCTTTTGGTAACGTACTTATATTCTTTTGTAAATTTAAATGTACCATTTCATCGGAACTAAAATAAACAGTATCCTTCATACGGCCATTGAAAGTATAATATGCACCACCTTTTGAAGACATTATTGCAATATTTTGTTTCTTTTTTAATATCTCAATTGGATTGATTGTTGGGTATATGCAATTTATATTTAAGACACAAATTAAAAGCACACTATTAACAATGATATAATTCATTATTAGATATTTGTGATTTAGTTTTTTTGCAATATAATAAGCGGTTATTGATGGTATTATTGCAATAATTAAATAATATTTTGTTATCAAAATTATAATAAAAGATAAAAGTAATCCTAAAATTGCTTTTAGTTTGATTGTTTGCTGCAATGAAAAAAAGTAATATAAAAAGAATCCAAAGCCTAAAAACACGATACTTTCTTTTAATATCCCAGAACTCCAAAGTAATATCGATGGAGTAAAAAATATACATAAAACTAAGAGTTTCGAATTCTCACTTACAAAAGATTTAAAGACTTTAAATAAAGCAAACAATCCAAACATTTCGATAAATAGTATTATTATACAATGAACAGAATAGATGCCAAAAGAAAAAAGTCTAATTATAGCATTAAGGCGTGTCATTAATCTATTTGATTCAAAAAAATGAAAATTCATTGAATTTGTAGCTTTCAAATATTCATCAGTTTGGTTCTTCCAATTTATGGTTTTGGCAGTATACACATCCAAATAATGAGCATCACAGTGATACCCAAAAACCAGTTGCAAAAAATGTCTTGGATTGATAAATAAAGATTGATAAATATACTTGCTATCGTCAAAATATTTAAAAATATCAGCAGTTGAACGATCTTTATAGTACTTCGAATATATTTTTACAAGTAGAAATGCAACAAATAATTTTATTACAAAAATTCCAACTATTTTAATGTGAGATACATTGGAATCGTCAAAAAACCGACTTTTCATCAAAATAAATGAGCATAAACTAAACCAAAATAACGAATAAGCGATTTCCAATGTCTAACGATTTTTATTATTCTCCGCTAAGTTACGGTTTATCAATCTCAGACAAATATTTTCTTTCTTTTTTTTAAAGAAAATCAATAATTTCAAATAGATTGTTTTTACTCAAATAATTCCAAATATTCTATCATATAGAAATTCAATCAATTGAAAACGATAAATGTGTTTTCTTATAACTTTAAAAGTTCATGTTTGAAAAGTAATTTCTAAGTGATTTATTCATTTATATTCGTACCTTTGCCGACTCTTTTTTAGAAGAAGAGCTAAAATAGAATTTATTGACTTATAAATATTTATGGAAAAAGTAAAGAACATCGCAATCATTGCTCACGTTGACCACGGTAAGACAACTCTTGTTGACCGTTTGCTTCATCAGTGTCAATTATTTCGCGAAAATGAAGAAACTGGCGAATTAATTCTCGATAATAACGAATTGGAACGCGAACGCGGAATTACAATTCTTTCGAAAAACGTTTCAATACATTATAAAGGACAAAAAATCAACATCATCGATACTCCTGGTCACTCCGATTTTGGTGGAGAAGTTGAGCGTGTATTAAACATGGCCGATGGTGTTTTATTACTTGTTGATGCTTTCGAAGGTCCAATGCCTCAAACTCGATTTGTATTACAAAAGGCTTTGGAATTAAATCTTAAACCAATTGTTGTTGTTAATAAAGTTGATAAACCAAACTGCGATCCTATAGCAGCTCAAGAAGCTGTATTTGAATTAATGTGTGCACTTGATGGAACCGACGATCAATTAGATTTTAAAACTGTATACGGTTCTTCAAAACATGGATGGATGGGACCAGATTTTAATACACCAACCGAAGATGTTACTCATTTACTTGATGTAATGATCGAAAATATTCCTGATCCAGTTTTCCCTGAAGGAACGTTACAAATTCAAATTACCTCTTTAGATTATTCATCATATGTAGGTCGTATTGCAATTGGACGTATAATTCGTGGAACGATTCAAGCTGGTCAAAATGTTAGTCTTGTTAAACGCGACGGAACAATTCAAAAAAATAAAATCAAAGAACTTTGTATTTTCGAAGGTCTTGGAAAAGAAAAGGTAAAATATGCTGTACAAACGGGTGAAATCGTTGCAGTTATTGGTCTTGATGGTTTTGATATCGGTGATACCATTTGCGATTTCGAAAATCCAGAAGGCTTAAAAGCAATGAATATCGACGAACCAACCATGTCGATGATATTTACCAATAATACCTCGCCATTCTTTGGTCGCGATGGTAAATTTGTAACATCACGTCACGTACGCGAACGTTTATATCGTGAGCTTGAAAAAAATCTAGCATTAAAAATTGAAGAAACAGAATCGCCTGACCAATTATTGGTTTTTGGACGTGGAATTCTTCACTTATCAATTCTTATTGAAACTATGCGTCGCGAAGGTTATGAGTTTCAATTAGGACAACCTCGAGTTATTATCAAAGAAATTGATGGTAAAAAATGCGAACCAATAGAACAACTTACCGTTCACGTTCCTGAACAATTCTCAGGAAAAGTAATCGAACAAGTTGCACAAAAGAAAGCCGAAATGGTCAATATGCATTCGAAAAATGGGCGTATCCATTTGGAATTCCGTATTCCTTCTCGTGGATTAATTGGATTAACAAACCTTGTACTAACTGCTACCGAAGGTGAAGCTGTTATGTCGCATCGTTTTATTGAATTCCAACCATGGAAAGGCGATATGGGAACACGTACCAACGGTGCTCTTGTCGCTCTCGAAACTGGTATGGCAACAGGTTATGCAATTGACAAATTGCAAGATCGTGGAACATTCTTTATCGATCCAGGAGAAGATATTTACGAAGGTCAAGTTATTGGTGAACAAATTCGCGAAGGCGATTTAACCGTTAACCTTGTTACGGGTAAAAAACTAACAAACATGCGTGCTTCTGGTTCCGATGTTAAAACAAACATTCAACCAGCAACCAAATTCTCGTTAGAAGAGTTTATGGAATATATTCGCGATGACGAGTTCTTGGAAGTAACTCCAAAAGCACTTCGCCTTCGCAAAATGTATCTTAAGGAACACGAAAGAAAAAGATTTAATAAATCATAATTTTAAAAAAAAGAGTCGGTAGTTATATCGACTCTTTTTTTTATTTTTGTTTCGTTAAATTACTATATTATTAATTTTTTACCAGCTATTTTGAATTTGAAGAACGTTTTATTTTTTGTGTTTTTACACATTAGTCTTTTTGCTGTTTCACAACAAACAAGGTTTATGGCAGGCTTCTATATTAATGATAGGGGAGATACAATTAAGGGTTATATTAAATATGTTTCTGATTATGAAGTCGTAAAACATGCTTTTTTTAAAAAAGAGCTTCATTCAAAACAAACAATCTCTTTATCTCCAAGTTGGGTTAAAAAAATAGTATTTGAAAATGGCAGACTCTTCGAAAAATTAGAATTGCAAAAAGAAGTTAATGGTATTAATATGTCTTCATATATCTTTGGTAAAACGCTTGTTAAAGGTTTATGTAGTTTATATGATATTTCAGTATCAATGAATGATATAGATATAAAGTTTGTTGTTGTTAAAGATTGTAAGAATTATGTTCTAGTAGAAGAAAATAAGTTTTTTGAAATGTCTGATGGTCATATCGATGAAGATAAAATTGTACCTGATAGAAGATATTTAAATACACTTTTAGTCCTATTAAAAGAATGTGATACTCTTAAACCATTAATATCGAATCTAAAGTTTTCGGAATCTAGTCTAATTAATGTGATTGAAAAATACAATAAATGCAAAGGTAATGATTCAAGTCTCTATGTTTGTTCTGTTCCTTTAAATTATAAGAATAAAAGTAATTTTAAAATTAAAAATTTTCTATACGTATCTCCTGTTATATTCTTTAAGAATAACACATTTTCATTAATCGATAATAAAAGTTTTGGATATTCATTAAGTTTATATAACCCTGATGTAAGTTATTATTTCTCGTTTAATGTTGGCTTACAGTATTTGTATTTAAAATATAATATACATTATATTTATCAATTTTTAGTTAAAGATGTTCAGGTGGAAAATAGATATTTTTCATTACCGATTAGTTTTAATTACAACTTTATAACTAGGAAAAATTTAAAAGTATTTACTACTTTGGGAGGTAAAATTTCCGTACCTAAAAACTCTTTAAGTTATATTAATGCAATAAAGGTAGAAAATAGTAGCGTTTTGCCAGATATAAACATATTAAGCCCCAATTTATATCTACTTCCTTTGTCTGGGATTTTTGGATTTGGATTTACATATAGACATTTATTTGTTCAATATAACTTTCAAAATAGATTAATGTCACAGTTATCTATTGGTATTGAATTTTAAAATATCTTTAATCTCCTTCCGACCGAATAATCTCAACCAATGCTTTGATATTAATTATCTTTAATAAGAAAGCGACAATCATTCCAAAAACTAAAACGACCATAAATCCAGTCATCCATTTTTCGATGTATTGAGAAGTAAACCAACACGAAAATAGAATCAAAGAAACAAAAACAGTTAGTTTCGCAATATCAGAAAATAAAATTCTAAATTTAAAGAATTTCTTAGCTAACAAAGCTTGAATTAAAGCTGTAATACCTTGCGTTATAAGACTAGAGAAAGCAGCTCCCCAAGCTTTATATATAGGTATAAATATAATATTGAAGACAATGTTTGTGACAACACCAATTAATGCCATATAATTCAATTGCTTAACATTATTATTTGCCGTTAAAAGTGTCCCGAAAATATACGACGTCGAAACCGCATTATAGCCAATAATTAGGATTGTATAAATTCCAGCAGCTTCGTCAACATGTTGCTTGTACATTATTCCAATTAATTCTTTACTATAAAAAACCGAAACACAGGAAAAAATAATTGTTGGAACCAATAAAAGTAAGTACGACAAACGAACCAATTGTGTAACATTTTCTTTTTGCTTAATCATTCGAGCAAAAATGGGGAGTAGGAGAGTGGCAAAAAGAAAGGCAAACATAGAAACAGCATCGATAATTCGAAATGCTTGCGAATAAATGCCAGCTTGTAATTTACCATCGGGAAGCATTCGTTCAATCATAACAATGTCGATCCTAGAATACAGGCTCATTAATAAAACTAAAAGTGCAAAGGGATAGCTTTGTTTAAATATCAAAACTAAGAACTTATAGTCAAATTGAAATTTAAATACTTTAGCGTGACGAAGAACTATAAAAAAAGCAATGAAAAAGGTAATTAAGTATGCTATTGTTTGTGAATATACAAACCATTCTATATGAAAATGCTTTCTCGTTACAGGGCATAAAAGTAATCCACCACAAATAATAAGCATTAAGGTTCTATCGGTTATCGAAATAAAACTATCGGTTTTAAATAGATGTAAACCCGATAAGTTTGAACGTAAGTATAATATAAAGGAAAGTAAAAACTGATTGCCAATTAAAAAATAAAGTAAATGGAATTGATGAGAATCGTAACCCATTAATAATCCTACCGATAAACAAATTATTGCATATAAAATCCCCAAAAGGAATTTCATGACAACCATGTTGGAAAAATATTTAACCAATAATTGGCTGTGTTGTGCTATGTTTTTATTATTGAAATTTGTTAAACCTAAATCGAGTAATATATTCAAGATAATAGAGAAACTAAACAACGATGCGTATGTGCCATATTCATTAGCCCCCGTTAAATTTTGAACACCCATGTCAACCCCAAAAATCCACAATGGTTTAATGAGTATATTAAGAAATAATAGTAGAGCTAAATTTGTAACAAACTTACGTTTCAAAATATAATAATTTTATAAAGCAAAAGTAACGAATTTTAATGCTAAAGCGTATGCCATATATAAAAAAGAACGAACAATGTTCAATCATTAAATTGTATTAATTTAAATAAAGAGATTGTTTCTATTTATTTTTTTTTAAATTGCGGTCAAATATAAAAATTAAAATATCATGGCAGAAAAGGTTAAAATTCAAATGGAATATCCCATGCATTGCTCACCTAAAGTGTTGTATATGCGTCTTTCAACACCTGCCGGTCTTGAAGAATGGTTTGCCGATCAAGTAAATTTAGTCGAAAATACTGTATATTCTTTCTCATGGGGCGATGCTCCTCAAAATGCTAAAATTGTAGCTTCTAAAGATTTAAAATTTATACGATATAAATGGATCGACGATGAAGACCCACATGCTTACTTCGAATTTAAAATTACTATTGATGAATTAACTGCCGATTTATCGTTGGTTATTATCGATTTTGTATTCGAAGGCGAACAAACTGATAGTATTAAATTGTGGGATAAACAAGTAAACGAACTAAAACACGTTTTAGGCTCTAACTAATTAATTACCTTGATTTAGACAATATTGCATGATCAAAAAACTTGATCTTTTAATCATTAAGTCTTACATAGGTCCATTCCTTGCTACTTTTTTTGTAAGTATTTTTTTATTGTTGATGCAATTCCTTTGGAAATATATCGACGATATGGTTGGCAAAGGTTTGGATTTATCAATTTTAGCCGAATTACTTTGGTATGCTTCTGCTGCACTTGTACCAATGTCATTGCCCCTTGCAACATTATTGGCTTCAATAATGACCTTCGGAAATCTTGGCGAGTACAACGAACTAATGGCAATTAAAGCAGCTGGTGTTCCACTTCCAAGAATAATGCGTCCTCTTATTTTTCTAAATATTCTAATTGCAATAGTAGCTTTCTTCTTTTCAAATAATATTTTGCCTTATACAAACCTCAAAATGGGGGCATTACTGTATGATGTTCGTCAACAAAGACCCGAATTGAATATTCGTAAAGGAATATTCTTTAGTGGAATCGATGGTATTGTAATGAAAGTAAAAGACAAGGACCCCAAAACAAATGTATTAAAAGGAGTTATGATATACGATCATCGTGGTCAAAACGGTAATCTTAATGTTACCATTGCCGATTCTGGAACAATGGTAATGTCAAAAAACAGACAATTCTTATTTTTTACTCTATATTCGGGCGAGCGTTATGAAGAAGTTCGCGAACCCGAAAGATTTAATCGAGACGCAAGAAATTATCCTCATCAAAGAGAATCGTTTGCTCAACAACAAGTTGTTTTCGAATTATCCGGTTATGAATTTTCAAGAACAAGTACCGAATTGTTTAAGAATAATTATCAAATGTTAAACTTAAGACAATTAGAGTTTGCTCAAGATTCTCTGAAAAAAGAATATAAGAATAGGTTAAAATATTCGATGAAAAGAACTACAGAAAGCTTCTTTTTTGAACATATAGCTAAAACGAGATATAATCTCGATACTAATGTCAATAGTGAAACAATGTTTAAATCTTACGACAATCAACAAAAAATAGAAGCTATCGATTATGCCCTTGATGAAATGCGAAGTGCAAAAATTTCGTTTAATAATATGATTGACGATTTAGATTCTCGAAGAAGTTGGATTTCTCGACACGAAACCGAATGGCATAAAAAATTCACATTATCTGTAGCATGCTTAATTTTATTCTTTATTGGAGCTCCATTTGGAGCAATTGTTAGAAAAGGCGGATTAGGTATGCCAGTTGTTATATCTGTGATTTTCTTTCTCCTTTATTATATAGTGTCTATGATGGGCGAAAAATATGTTAAAAGTGGCGAAGTAACTGCTTTTGGAGGTATGTGGTTTGCCTCAGCAGTTTTATTGCCATTAGGTATTTATTTTACCTATAAAGCGTCAAGAGATTCACAGATTATTAATCTTGATTTTCTTTTTAAAATTTATGATTACTTTGAAAAGAAATTAAGTAGTAAATAATATCTTTACATGTACTATAATTAAGATAGGATGCGAATACTTTTTGTTTCAAATAAAATGCCTTTCCCACCTAAAGATGGTGGATCGATTGCTACATTTCAACATATGTGGGGATTAGCATCACTTGGCCAAGAAGTTACTGTACTTACAATAAATTCCAAGAAACACTATTTCGATGTTAATCAGATTCCCGAAGACATTACATCTAAAATAACATTTAAAACATTCTATCTCGATACGAGTTTATCAGCTTTTGATGCATTAAAAAACTTGTTCTTTTCCAGCATGCCTTATAATGCCGAACGTTTTGTATCTACCGAATTCGAGAACTTTTTGGTTGAAACATTGAAAGAAAAAGAATTTGATGTTATACAATTAGAAGGTTTGTATCTCTGTCCTTATATCGAAATAATTCGCAAACACTCTAAGGCTAAAATTGTATATAGAGCTCATAATATTGAACATGAAATTTGGAAACGTCGCTTAGAACGAGAAAAAAATCACATGAAAGGACGTTATCTTAAGCTGTTAACTAATAGACTTGAGGTTTTTGAGAAAAGTTTTATAAATGCATACGATTTACTCGTTCCAATTACACAAAGAGACGCTAAACGATTTGTCGATTACGGAAATGTAAAACCAATGTTGGTTTCGCCTACTGGAATCGATTCCGATAAATTCGAACCTCAAACACATCTCATTCAATTTCCTTCAGTATTTCATCTTGGAGCACTCGACTGGTTTCCAAATCAAGAAGGTTTATTGTGGTTTTTAAGGAATGTGTGGCGTTATATCTCGAAAGATTATGTTGAATTGAAATTTTATATCGCTGGTCGCAATGCACCCAAATGGCTAATAGATGAATTTAAAAAATTTAGAAATATAGTTTTTGTTGGCGAAGTCGAAGATGCACACGAATTTCTTAATAAACATTCAGTTTTAATTGTACCATTACTTTCTGGAGGCGGGATGCGAGTTAAAGTTGTAGAAGGTATGGCTCTTGCAAAAACAATTGTTTCAACTCCAATAGGGGTTGAAGGAATTCCTGTAACTGTTGGTAAAGATGTCTTAATTGCCTCTTCTCCCGATGAATTTATTTATTGTATTGAGAAACTCATTACAGATCAAGCATTGTGTGAAGAAATTGGAAGAAATGCATTAGCATTTGTTCAATCAAATTTCGACAGTAAAGTTATCACGAAAGAACTCCTCGATTTTTACACAAAACAAGTATATGGTGCTTAAGATCTTACTCTTTACAAGTATTTTCTTGATATTCTATATTTATATTGGATATACATTATTACTGTTTTTACTTTCAAAATTTTTTGCTGAAAAAACGGCTATTACAATAGATTCAAATAATTTACCAGAAGTTACTCTTTTTATTGCTGCATGGAACGAACGGGATTCGATTCACGAAAAAGTTAAAAATTCCCTAGAATTAGATTATCCTTCCGAAAAGCTAACTTTTCTGTGGGTAACCGATGGTTCTGATGATGGAACTCCAGATTTATTACAACTGTATCCACAGATGACAGTTCTTCATGAACTCGAAAGAAATGGTAAAATAGGAGCGATGAATCGAGGAATGAAATTCGTAAAAACTCCAATTGTTGTCTTTTGCGATGCTAATACTTTTCTTAATAAAGATGCTATTAAAGAAATCGTTCGTTCGTTTTCCGATAGCACTGTTGGATGTGTTGCCGGAGAAAAAAGAATTTTTTCTTTCGATAAAGATTCTGCATCGGGTTCGGGTGAAGGATTTTATTGGAAAATGGAATCTGTTGTAAAAAAGACTGAATCAATTCTAGGTTCTACTGTTGGTGCTGCCGGCGAATTGTTTGCTATTAGAACCGAATTATTTCAAGACGTTGAACGTGATACAATTCTCGACGATTTTTTAATTTCAATGCGCATTGTTGCAAGAGGATATACCGTTAAATATAATCCCAATTCTATAGCAACAGAAATGTCGTCGGCAACTGTTAAGGATGAATTGAAGCGTAAAATTCGAATAGCTGCAGGTGGTTTTCAAGTAATTCCTCGATTAAAAAGTCTTTTAAATCCAATTAAATTTCCATGGATAAGTTTCACTTATATCTCCCATAAAGTATTACGCTGGACAGTTTTACCGTTAGCTTTTTTAATAGCATTTTTAACTAATTATTGTATTGTTTTACAGCGTTATCATTGTTGGCTTTTCGACCTACTTTACATTGCTCAAATTGCATTTTATTTCGCTACAATAATTGGTTATCTGTTGCAAAATAAATCAATTAAAGTAAAAATATTTTTCATCCCATATTATTTAATGGTGATGAATTACGCCATCGTATTAGGCTTCTTTAAATATCTTGGAAAAAAACAACATGTAAATTGGGCAAGAGCTCAGCGTGCAACTTCAAAATAAAATAGTCCTCTCAAAATCATCAACTTTTATAATTATTCCCGTTGCAATAATTGGTCTTCTTTGAAAATCAAAGATATACATTTATGTGCCAAACAATCAATATATTAAGTTTTTGTAACTTTAAAACGTTCTCTTAAAGAGCTATATTCCAGTCCAATAAAAAAAATATTTAAAAATTTTGATATGTTAAAAAATGATATATATTTGTCGGGTTTGGACTGTAGCGTAGAAAGTCCATTCCGAGTGTTAAAATTGTATATTAATAAACTATTAAACAATAGCGGAAATTATGACAAAAAATCAAAAATTAATCAGCTGGGTAAAAGAGTGGGCTGAATTATGCCAAGCAGAAAAAGTGTATTGGTGTGATGGTTCTGAAGAAGAAAACCAACGCTTACTTGATGAAATGGAAAAGTCAGGAATGGCTAGAAAATTAGATCAAAAGAAACGTCCCGGAAGTTATTATTTTCAATCAGACCCTAGTGATGTTGCTCGCGTAGAAGACAGAACTTTTATATGTAGTGAAAAACAAGTTGACGCAGGTCATACTAATAACTGGATGGCTCCTTCAGAAATGAAAGCTATCTTAACAGAGAAATTTAGAGGAAGTATGAAAGGTCGTACAATGTACGTTATTCCTTTCAGCATGGGACCTTTAGGTTCTGACATTGCTCATATTGGTGTTGAAATTACCGATTCTGCATATGTTGTTACAAGCATGAAAATTATGACCCGTATGGGAAAAGCTGTTCTTGATGTTTTAGGTGATGGCGATTTCGTTCCATGTATTCATTCTGTAGGTGCTCCACTTGAACCAGGACAAAAAGATGTTCTTTGGCCTTGTGCACCAATCTCTGAAAAATACATTGCACATTTCCCAGAAACTCACGAAATATGGTCGTTTGGTTCAGGTTATGGTGGAAATGCATTATTAGGGAAAAAATGTTTTGCTCTTCGTATTGCTTCTAGCATGGCGAAAGAACAAGGTTGGTTAGCTGAACACATGTTAATCATGGGTATTACTAATCCCAAAGGCGAGAAAAAATATATCGCTGCTGCTTTCCCAAGTGCTTGTGGTAAAACAAACTTAGCAATGCTAGTTCCAAACATCCCAGGATGGAAAGTAGAATGTGTTGGTGATGATATCGCATGGATGAAATTCGGTGCTGATGGTCGCTTATATGCAATCAATCCAGAAGCTGGTTTCTTTGGTGTTGCTCCATTTACTTCAATGGAAACAAATCCAAATGCAATGCTTTCTTGTAAAGCAAACACAATGTTTACAAATGTTGGTTTAACTCCTGATGGAGATATTTGGTGGGAAGGTATCGGTACTGATATGCCTGCTGGAACAATCAATTGGAAAAATAAAGTTCATGATCCAGCATCAGGCGAGCCTTGTGCACACGCTAATGCTCGTTTCGCTGCTCCAGCTTCTCAATGTCCAGCTATCGATGCTGATTGGGAAAATCCAGCTGGTGTTCCAATTTCGGCTATCTTATTTGGTGGTCGTCGTCCAAGTACTGTGCCTCTCGTTCACGAAGCATTCGATTGGAATCATGGAGTATTTATGGGATCTATCGTAGGTTCTGAAATTACTGCTGCTGCTATCGGTCTTCAAGTAGGTTCTGTACGTCGCGATCCATTTGCAATGTTACCATTCTGTGGTTACAACATGGGCGATTATTTCGCACATTGGATTAAAATTGGAAACGTTGCTCCTGATAAAGCAAAACTTCCAAAAGCATTCTTCGTTAACTGGTTCCGTAAATCGGCAGAAGGTAAATGGTTATGGCCAGGTTATGGCGACAATATCCGCGTTTTAGCTTGGATTTTTGATCGTTGCGACGGAAAATCGGCTGCTAAAGAAACTGCAATTGGTTATGTTCCAACAGAAGATGCTATCGATTGTTCAGGTTTAAAAGGTGTAGCTGAAAATATGAAAGAATTAACTAGCGTTGATAAAGATGCTTGGTTAAAAGAAGTTGAAACGATAAAAGAACATTATTCTAAATTCGACAAACTTCCAACAGAAATGAATTCACAACTTACAAGTTTAGTTGCAAGATTAAATAAATAAGCGAATATTTTCATAATAATACAATGGGAAAGGCCACTCGAAAGAGTGGCCTTTTTTTGTGGAAAATATTATGTGTATGCTTAGTTCTAAAATATACAGAAAATAAAACATGTAACATGATTAACAAAGAATATTCGCAGACCATGCGATAGTTTATGGTGACATTCATTATACGTCAAACTTTGTTGAGTTAGCAAACTCGGATGTTATGCTGAGCTTGTCGAAGCATCTAATTTTTATGATTATTTAGGGCTTGCTGAAAAAGAGAAATATATTGAAATAAAATTGTCTTATGATGCAAACTTTAATTGAGAAAATGTCAAATAGTTGTGCACTTTGAAATACATAAGAAGAATCGAGCATTCGACAAAAAGCGTGCGACAGGTGAAAAACGATACTCAATGAGGTAACTAGCATTATTTGTCTTGATTTTGCCTTACTTTTTTCTTGATAAAAAAGTAAGGCAAAGAAAAAACAATTTAAATGAACAAATTCTCATTGAGGTTGAGTTATTCAGTAGACTCTATTTAATATCAATGGAAATATGCATAGAGGCATTTGCTGGTTATTCTAGAATTTAATTTCCCTATCATTGTTGTCCGATCAAAATAAAAGTTTATCCGCTACGCGGAAAATTCTCCGCAGGAGATTAAGTATTGTAGTAGAAATAAGCCCCAAAGACCTTTTATCTCGAAGAGGATAAACGATATATGCGTTTTAAACAGATGTATAAATTTTAATCGGACAACAATGTTTTCCTCTGTAACTTTTCACACCTTCAAACAACAAATTTTAGCTTATTTTTATAAATAAATAATTTAATTTTAAAGCGATACAAACGAAAGTGATAATTTAAATCACCAATTTTTAAAAGTGCATGCAACTTTTTTATACAATATTTGGTCTAACCTTAGTATAATTATGTTGTGTTTAATTTGTTTTTTCACAACGTTTTATATAAATTTACAACGGAAAGATAGTGGGGTTTAGCGATTACATGTTAAATTGTAGGAAATATGGAAAAGAGAAATAACAACAAAAGACTTAATGGAGCAGTTAGAAAAGTAGTAATGCTAAGTATAGTAGCAATACTCATGTCGCTCAGAGGAATAGCTCAAACAGATACAGAATTTTGGTTTGCAGCTCCCGAAATGGATTCAACGCATGCCGATTCTTCTATAATTCGATTTGCATCGATTAATGCTGTTGATGTTACAGTAAGTATTCCTGCAAATTTATCTTTTACTCCTATAACTTTTCACCTAGCTGCAAACACCGATACTTTAATAGATTGGAATAAAATTGGCGCAGGAAAAGTAAATTATAAAAACTCGATTGAAAATACTGCTCTCGATGTTGCCGCATTTAAAGGTATTCATATCGTTGCAACCGATAAAATCGAAGCTTATTACGAAGTAAAATCGCTTCCTAACTCCGAGGTTTTTGCCTTAAAAGGTGCAAATGCACTTGGACGATTATTTTATATTAGTATGCAAAATTATTGGTATAATAAATATCCAATGTTAAGTAATGGAAATGGTAAAAACGAATTTGGTACCTCAAAAACAAACCCTGTAGGACAAGATTCACTTCCACTTCCTTGGGCATTAAACGATTTTCAAGATGCAGTTGCTGAAGATTCTTGGTCTGCATTCGATATTGTGGCAACCGAAAATGGAACATCAATAGATATAACACCTACGAATCCAATTATTTCAAAAACAACGCTATTAGATCGTTATGGTTTTATTGTTGCTGGTTCAGAAGGTACATTGCATCCTGCAGGTGTAAAATATAACATAACGTTAGAAGCAGGTGAAACATATTCAGCAAGACAGGCATATAAAAATCCTACAAAAAGTCTTGGTGGAACAAAAGTTCAAGTTATAAATGCTACAGGACATAAAATTGCGATTACGTCGAAAGAAGACGGTTTAATTGCATGGAATCACGATAATTCAGGAGTATATCTTAATCCAACCGATAATTCAACTACAAATTTATACGACTGGTCTAATTATGCCTTTGATGCTATTGGCGATCAATTAATCCCTGTAGAATTAATCGGAAATGAGTATGTTGTAATGCGAGGTGGTATTTATCCCGATCAAGATTTAAATGCCAATGCAGTTCAAAACGATTGGGATTACGATGGTGAAAGAGTATTTATGACTGCTACAGTAGATAGTACTGTTATTACCGTTAAATCTTATAGAAATGATGGAACACTATTAAATACCTATACTTCTCAATCATTAAAAGCAGGACAAGTATTTTCCTATAATTTTAAATATAGCTCAAATAAAAATGATATTGAGCAATTTTTAAGTATTACTTCAAATGGTACTGCTTTTCCATTTTATACCTATCATGTATCTGGACAATTATCTGAATTAGGAAGTGGTATAATACCTACAATTACTGGATGTACGGGTTCTACGCAGTTAGCTTTTACACGTTCATATAATGGATTATTCCAAGTAAATTTGATGGTAAAACAAGGTGCAGAGGGCGCTTTTAAAGTCTTTGATAGCAAAGGTCTTGATGTTTCTTCAACATTTAATATTATTGCTTCAAATTTCAAAACTATACCTGGAACTGGTTGGAGTGTTTATACACAACCAAATAATATTTGGGGAGATCCTGCTACTGGTATAAATAAAGCAGTTATAGATCAAACATATATTATTAAAAATACTCTAAATGTATTCCATTTAGGTATTTTAAATATTAGTGAATTTAATATTATTGATACTACAAGGGTTCCAACATTCGCCAACTGGCTGGGCGATAGCAAACCTAATGCACCTAAATTATTTAGAGGTTATAATGTAGATACTGGTACTGTACCAACATCTGTTATTGAAACTATTTGGAAAAAACCAGGTTGGACAATTACAAAACTAACAGGACAACCTGCAGATAGAATTGGTTTTTCGATTACAAATGCTGATACAACATTATTTGTTGCTTTTTATAAAAACAATAGTCGTGGTGCATTCTATGGCTATTTTTCAGATTTCAATAAATTTATGCCATTTGCTGCAGTTCCTGATGCAAATCATCCAAAATGTTTAGGAGATACCATACAACTTACTGCTTCTGGCGGAGTAACGTATACTTGGTCTCAACCTGCCAATCTAAAATTTATTGATCCTGCAACTGCTCAAAATCCAAGAGTTGTCCCTCAAGTTACAGGAACTTATAATTTAAATGTACATATAGTAGGTTTCTGTTCAAAAGATACAACTTATACTTTTGTCTTTAAAGTTGTTTCTAAACCAGTTCCAACAATTACAGGTTCAACTTCTGTTTGTTTTGGTACGGGAAATAATACTTATACTGTTGCACTTGCCGATACTAATGGTTTTGGAACAGCAATTAAAACATGGACCGTTGTTGGAGGCACAATTGTTTCGGGACAAGGATCAAAATCTATAGTTGTCGATTGGACTTCGGTAGGTGCACAATCTGTTTCAGTTACTATAGATAATGGATCTTGTGGAATAGGTTCTACAACATTACCAGTTACTATTTCTCCCAATGCAACGGTAACCGTTCCTTCGCCAATAACGGTTTGTAATAATGATATTGTTCCTGTAACAGCATTTGTAAGTAACCCAACGGGTGCCGCTTTTGGCTGGGTAAATTCAAATACAGCAATTGGGTTAGGTGCTAATGGAACAGGGCAAATTGCTGCGTTTACTGCTAAAAATACTACTGCATTACCTATTACTTCAACAATAACAGTTACTCCAACCTTAGGTTGTCCCGGTACACCTAGTATATATACTATTACTGTTAATCCAACACCTACGGTAACTGTCCCTTCTGGTATAGCTGTTTGTAATAATGCTATGGTTTCTACCTCAGCATTTTTAACAACACCAACTGGTGGAACCTTTACTTGGACAAATTCTAATACCGATATTGGATTAGGAGCAAATGGTACAGGGCAAACACCTTCGTTTATTGCCACAAATACTGGAACATCTCCAATTACTGGAACAATAGCTGTAACACCATTGGTTAATGGTTGTACAGGTTCCGCAAATTCTTATGTTATTACAGTAAATCCAACACCATCGGTTACATTACCTGCTAATGTTGTTGTCTGTAATGGAAACTTAGTGCAAAATTCTGGTTTTACAGGTACGCCTACTGGTGTTACATATTCTTGGACAAATTCAAATAATGCTATAGGTTTAGCGACAAGTGGCACTGGGCAAATTCCTTCGTTTACTGGAACGAATACAAGTACTGATCCAATAACTGGTACAATTACTGTTACTCCATCAGCAAATACTTGTTTGGGTTCTGCAAAAACATATACTATTTCAGTTGATCCTACTCCTAAAGTTACGGTACCTTCTAATACTACTGTTTGTACAGGAACAGCTATTGTTGCTTATACACCTACAAGTGCAACTGCTGGGGTAAGTTTTACCTGGACAAATAACCAACCATCTATAGGATTACCTGCTTCGGGAACGGGTATAATTCCAGCATTTACTGCTACAAATACGGGTACTTCAGCTATAACAGCTACTATAACCATTACTCCTATGGCAAATGGTTGTTCAGGTACAGCAAATTCATATACAATTAAAGTTAATCCAAAAGATAATGCTGGATTTTCTTATTCTCCTAACACATTTTGTCAAACTGGAACAAATCCAAGTCCAACTATAACTGGCCTTACGGGAGGTACATTTAGTTCAACTTCAGGCTTAACAATAAATCCAAGTACTGGTTTAATTACATTAGGAACAAGTACTTTAGGCACATATAATGTTTTATATACCACAAATGGTACATGTCCAAATTCTGCTTCTGTAAGTGTAACAATTACAAATGCTCCTTCAGCAGCATTTGCTTATGCAGGTCCATATTGTAAAGATGAAATAAACCCAAATCCAATATTTAATTCTGGTGCAAGTGCTGGTGTATTTACTGCAAGTCCAAATATTGCACCTAATGTTTTAGTCTTTGTAAATGCTGCAACAGGTCAAGTTAATTTAGCAGCTAGTGCACCTGGAACATATACTGTAACGAATACTATAACTGCTTCAGGTGGTTGTGCTGCAGCTACTGCAAATGCTACAATAGTTATTAAACCTATGCCAACGGTTACGGTCCCTGCTAATTTTGCAGTTTGTAATAATACATCGGTTGCTACTACTGCATTTACAAGTAATCCAGCTGGAGCTACTTTTACTTGGACAAATTCGAATACTGCAATTGGTCTAGTAGCAAATGGAACAGGTCAGGTTCCAACATTTACGGCAACTAATACAACTATGACAGCAATAAATGGCACTATTTCAGTAATTCCAATTTTAAATGGTTGTTCTGGAACTCCAGGTTCTTATGTTATAACAGTAAATCCAACAGCAACAGTAGCTGTGCCTTCAAATATATTGGTATGTAATAACGAAATAATCCCAATAACTACATTTGCAAGTAATCCTGCCGGCGGTACTTTTGCATGGACAAATTCAAATCCTGCTATTGGTTTAACTGCAAATGGAACAGGACAAATTGCTTCGTTTACTGCAAAAAATAATACAGCAGCAAATATTTCAGGAACGATAACTGTAACTCCAACGGTAAATACTTGTTTGGGTGCGTCAAACACATATACTATTACGGTTAAGCCATCTCCTTCGGTTACAGTACCTGCAAATGGAACGTATTGTAATGGTTCAACTGTACCTGTTACTTCTTTTGAAAGTATACCTACAGGTGGAACTTTTACTTGGACAAATTCAAATACTGCAATTGGTCTAGGAGGAAGTGGTTCTGGTCAAATAGCTCCTTTTACTGCTACAAATACCAGTTCTGCCGCAATAATTGGAACCATTTCGGTAACTCCTACAACAGGGGGCTGTGCTGGAACTGCTAGTTCTTATACAATTACGGTAAATCCAACACCAACGGTTGCCGTTCCTTCTAATATTTCTGTTTGTGTTTATGGAACTGTTCCTACAACAGCTTTTGTAAGTACACCAGCAGGAGGAACATTTAATTGGGTTAATACAAATGCTTCAATTGGTCTTGCTACCAGTGGTTCTGGTCAAATAAGTTCTTTTATGGCTACGAATACTACAACTGCTCCAATTACTGCAACAATTACTGTAACTCCAACCGTAAACACTTGCCTTGGAACAGCAAATTCATATACTATTACTGTTAATCCAGCTCCAAAAGTTAACGATCAATCGGTTAAAGTTTGTGAATTAACAGCAAAAAATATTACAGTAAAATCTACTGGTGGAGCTAAACCTCTGCAAACAGGTATATGGACAATAATATCTGGATCATCTGTAACTTATGGTGCTGCTGATTCTGTATTAACAGTTACTGCAAAAGCTGGAACTGGTTCTTCTCAATTCCGATATGTATTGCCCGATAAAAATGGTTGTAGCGACACTGCAATAGTAACTGTTGCTAATTCATTAAATCCTACAGTAACATTAACACCTGCTACTGTTTGTCAAAATGCTTCATTAACGTTTGTACCTACAATAAATGGAACAAATAATCCTAAACCAGTTTGGTCTAGTTTACCTGCAAATCCTGCTTTAATTCCAGCAAATCAATTAACGAATACTACGGTTAATGCAGTAACATCTAATTCGGGGAATTATACAGTTCAAGTTATCGTTACCGATTCTATTGGATGTGTTGGAACAACAGGTACAGTTGCTGTAACGATTAATCCTAATCCAACGGTTACAATTAATCCTGCAACAGATGTTCATATTTGTCAAAATGCTCCACTTACAATAAATGCTCAATCGAATCCAACAACAGTTAGTTATAAATGGTCGGGCGATGTTGCGAGTCTTTCATCAACAACGTTAGCATCAACAACATTTACAAGTTCAGTTCCTGGATCGCATGCATACAGTTTATCTGTTTCAACTGCAAACTCATGTTCTACAGTTGTACCGTATAATGTAATTGTCGATGCAAATCCAATATTTACTTTAGGTCCAGATATTTCTCTTTGTTCGGGAATTTCAACCAAAATAACGATCAACCCAACTGCTGGTGTTGGTCCATATATTTACGATTGGAGCGACGAAAATGGGCCATTTAATTTACCTCACGATAATGCTCCAACGTATGTTAAAAAAATACCAGGAACATATACTATAAATCTTACAGTTACCGATAGTTCAACATCTTGTAAAAGTTCTGATGCAATGATTGTAACGGTAAATGCAAATCCAACGGTTGCACCTGCAGGACAAGGTTGTGCTGGAACACTAATAACTGTTGCAGGAAATCCTACTGGTGGTTCGGGAACATATTCGAAACACGAATGGTCGGGTACAGATGTCGCATTATTAATCGCAAATCAAACAACTGTAAATCCAACACTACAAACAACTATACCCGGACCACATTATCTTCATTATAAAGTTACCGATTCGAAAGGATGTATTGGCGAAAAAGATGGAACGGTTACTGTTTACGATTTACCAAAATCAGTAATAACAGGAAAACCACAAATCGAAGTTTGTGCTAAAGTTACACTTCCAATAACAGTTACAAATCCAGGAACTGGAACATACAAATGGACTGGAACAGGAGCTACATATTTAAGTAGTACTACTGCTCAAAATCCTACATTTACATCTTCAGTTGCTGGAACATATTCTTTAACCGTAACAACTACCGATGGAAATACTTGTGCTGGAATCGATGTAATAAGTGTTAAGGTAAATCCTCTTCCAACCCCAGTTGTTCTTAAAGATTCACTTTGTGCTGGCGATACAAAACAATTAAAAGGTGACGCAAACTTTAGTAATCATAAATGGAGTGGTGATGTTTCACTTATTCCTGTTGCTCAGTTAACAAGTCAAAACCCAACTTTTGCAACTTTAACAACAACTACGGCTAAAACGTATAATCTAATTTATACAGTTATCGATGCAAAAGGATGTACCGATAGTATTCCTGTATCAGTTAAAGTTAATCCTTTACCTGCAGCAAATGCTGGTGCAGATATTGAATATTCTTATGGTGATGTTCTTACATTAAATGGATTACCTGGTACATCTGCACAATACTTGTATACATGGACTCCTAAAGATTCGATCAATGGTTCTAATACAACTCAAAATGTAACAACAGTAGCTTTACATTCTACCTTTAGTTTTAATCTCTTAGTTCAAAATAAAATAACCCAATGTAAAGCTAACGACGATGTTAAAGTTATAGATACTACTGGAACTTTGATTGTTAAAATTGAAGCTACTCCTTCTGAAATCTGCGTAGGTGATACTTCTCATTTAAGCATAAATGTAAAAGGAGGTAAAAGACCGTATACTTATGCTTGGTCTCCTGCTTTTGAACAAAAATATGCCGATGGAGACATTCGAGTAAGACCAACAATTACAACTGCGTATTCTCTTACTGTAAAGGATATTAATAATATTACTGAATATGCTTATGTAACGGTAACGGTAAATCAATTACCAACAATAACGCTTGCAAATAAAGAAGTTTGTTCAAATGATACTCTTCAACTTACACCAACAATTGTAACGCAAGTTGGATCTACAATTACAAATGTATTGTGGACTGGAAGTGGAACTTCTGGATTACATGGTGTTACAACTGTCGCCAATGTCGATTTCTATAATAATATAAGTGGAAATTATCCTTTAAATTTAGCTGTTACCGACAGTAAAGGCTGTAAAAGTTCAGGTTCAATGTCTGTTACTATTAACGAATTACCTGTAATTGCAATACTAGGCGATAAACCAGAGATTTGTGCAGGTAGCACTGTTGCTTTATCTGTAAATCAAACAAAAGGTGCAGCTCTTACTTCATATGCTTGGACTGATGTACCTTCAGGTCATTTATCTTCTGCAGTAGGTTCTACAAATACCTATTCTTCAACAGTAAGTGGGGATGTTTATTTGTCTGTTATCGATGCAAAAGGATGTAAAGCATCATCTAACTATCATGTTAATGTTAACGAAAATCCAACTCCACAAATAGCTGATGCATCAATTTGTCAAGATGCAACTTTAACCCTCGATGGAAAACCAAGTGGAGGTACTGGAACTTATACAACTCATCTTTGGACAGGAACAGATGTTGCAAAATTGACTCCAACAAATACTCAAACTGCTGCATTTAATACTTCAATATCAGGTACATATAGTGTAAATTATGCTGTAACAGATAGTAAAACATGTACAGGTAATAAAACGATTCAAGTTGTTGTAAATGCGTTACCATCGGCAACATATTCTCCATTACCTCTAGAAGTTTGCGCAGGAAGTTCGTTTACAATTACTGCATCAGCTACTCCTTTAGCTTCAATCGTAACATATAAATGGATTGAACCTGGAAAACCTTTACAAGGAAATAATACTTCAATTGTATTTAAATCTGATTCTGTAGGTGTTAAAAAAATCTATTATCAAGTTATTACAGATAAAAACTGTTCACTTCTCGACCCAGTTTTAGTTACTGTTAAACCAAAACCTACTATTACAATAAATCCTGATAAATTGGCTGTTTGTGAAAACGAATTAGATAATCTTGGATCAACCTATGCTGGTGGAACAAATACTCCATTATCATTTACTTGGTCAACAACTCCATCGAGTCCCGATTTATTAACTTCTTTCGATAAACAAACTACTATATTCAAGAAAGCGGTTATGGGAACTGCAATTGTTCAATTAATCTATGTCGATCAAAATTCATGTTCCGATACTGATAAGGTAAGTATTCAAGTTAATCCTAATCCTGTTGTAAATCTAGTTCAGAAGAATTACCATGCTTGTCAAAATCAAGATTTACCGCTCGAAGCTAATCCTACAAAACTAGGAAATCGTACCTATACTTGGATTGGTGGAACTGGTCTTGCATTTTTAAGTAGTACAACTGTTTCAAACCCTGTATTTAATTCATCAACAGTTGGAACATATACTTTAAAATATAAAATTTCTGAAACAAGTTTTGGTTGCGAAACATACGATTCAATTTCAATTAATGTAACTGCATCTCCAATTAAAATGACAGAAACCGAAAGAAAATGTCAAGGCGATCCATTACAATTAAATGTTAGTGGAATGTCTGCAACGAGCTATATTTGGTCTGGAACAAATACAAGTTTATTATCTTCTACTTCAATTGCAAATCCAACAATTTCTACTTTAAATGCTGGAATATATAATTTCACTGTAACTGGTACAATTGGAACGGTTCCAAATGCTTGTTCAGAAATAGCAACGGTAAAAGCAACAGTAATTGCAAATCCAACAATTACAGGAATTCCAGTATCCGATAGTGCATATTATCAAGAAAAGTATAAATATACTCCTATTGTAACTCCAGTATCGGGTGTAACCTATGCATGGACTCCAGTTGCAACATTCTACGATGCAGCAATAAACGATGCAGTTACTAAACCAGTTATAGATGATATTACAAATATATCTTTACTCGTTACAGAAACGATGTCTGGATTAGGATGTAAAACATCTGTAAATACAAAATTGTTTGTTCGCGATACCATAAAACCTAAAATTACGACAACACCAGTTTGTTTAGGTGACTCTGTTGAACTTAAAGGTTCTGCTATTGGTGGAGACGCAAATAAAAAATACACTTGGGAAATAGATGGTGTTAAATATTATGGATCAGAATTGAAATTTCTACCTTCAGATACAACTGTAGTAAAATTATTTGTTAACGATTTACATGATACAGTGACAACCTCTTCGACCGTAATTGTATATCCAAAGCCTGAAGTAACACAAATTAGAGATTCAACTTGTGCTGGCGATGTTGTAAATATTGCACTTCCTGGTGGTGCAACGAAATATATTTGGCAAGGCGTTGGTACTCAAAACTTAACATCTACGACGACTCAAACGACTCAATTTGTAACAAACAGAAAAGATGCAACTCAGCTATATAAGCTATATGTACAAACGTGGAATGCTTATGGATGTTACGATTCTTCGACCGTTGATATTAAAGTAAATGAAAATCCTAAGATTTTTGTTAATGATACAATTCAAGTTGTTACAGGAAAATCTACAACTATTACTGCGGGAACATCCACAAAATACACATACGAATGGACACCAGCAAATCTTTTAGTCGATCCTACTCTAGGTACTGTTACTACTGTTAATTTAACTGGTGATACTAAATTTACCGTTAAAGTAATTGATAAAATTACAGGTTGTTGGCACGATACTATAATTATTGTAAAGGTAGATCCTCCAATTACTGTAACTATAAATTCTGCTTCAACTTGTAAAGGTGGTTCCGTTAGTATTCTTGCAACAGTTAAAAATAGCAAAAAACCAATTCCGACATTTGTTTGGACTAATCAATCGGGAGTTGTTCTGCAACAAGGTCCAAGTTATTCATTAACGTATACTCCAACAGCAACAACAACTATTACGGTATCCGTTACCGATAGCTATTCTTCTGATGTTGATACGAAAACCGTTACCGTTTATCCATTACCTTCAGTATCAATTTCTCCTGATCTTGGAACATATGTAATTGGTCAACAAGTGCGAGAATTATCTGCTGTCGTTGCATCTGGAACAGGCACAAGTCCTTATGTTTATAGTTGGTCGGCAAGTAGTAATTTAGTAAATATCGACCAATCATTACCAGATCCAGCTAAAATATTATTTAGTTCTGAAGTTGAAGGGATATACGATGTAAATGTTCTTGTAATTGATGCTAATAATTGTAGAAATACTGCTATAATAAGTCCATCGGTTATTAAGCCACCAGTTTGGCCAAAAGAATTCTGTCAAGGAAATTCGTTCGAGTTCGAAATAAATTCTCCTCGCGATTTGAAATGGGTTGTTGTAAATAATGGAAAAACTACCGAATTCATAGGTACTAAAAATATTGTTAAAATGGATTCAATTGGTGGTTCAATAACTCTTTACGATTTGAATGATTTAACAACGCCAATTTATTCTTATTCGTTCAAGATTAATAATACTCCATATGTTAATTTCGAATATACTCCAACAACTCAAATATCAATTTCTGATAATGTGAATTTTGTAAATCTATCAGTCCTTGATCAAAACAGACAATTGATTCCTAATAATTTAGTTTTCTTTTGGGATTTCGTTGGCGATCAGGTTTACACATCAGAAGAGGTAAATCCTGTATATAGTTATGATGAAATGGGTAATTATCAAATATCACTAATTGGATTAGATACTGTAACTCGTTGTCGAGATACAATAACAAAAAAACTTGAAGTGACTCCAAATCCTATTTGTGGATTAAAATTCCCTAATGCATTTACACCGGAAGATCTAAAAGATAATCACTTCTTGCCTGGTTATATTGTAGGTATAAAAGATAGTGGTTACGATTTAAAAATATACAATCGTTGGGGACAATTGTTGTTCGAAACAACTTCTAAAACAGGAAGTTGGGACGGTGTTTATAATAATGCTGTTTGCAAACAAGATGTATATGTTTACCATTGTAAAGCAGTTTGTGAAAATGGTAAAGAATTTTTTATCAATGGAGATGTAACATTAATAAAGTAACTTCGTAATTAGGTTAAAGACTAGAGCGGAAATCCGAATTCATGGTTTTCCGCTTTTTCTTTTATTATGTAAGTGAACTATTAATCGAAACTAGAATATGAAGGTTTTGCTGGTCGAAGATGAATTATCATCTCTCTTTTATTTAGAGCAAGCTCTAAAACAAGAGGGAATCGAATATCGAACTGCTACTGATGGTCGAATTGGTTTTGATGTCTTTAAAGAATTTCAACCCAATTTTGTTTTAAGCGATATCAATATGTCAGAAATGTCTGGAATTGAATTGCTCGAAAAAGTAAAAGCCATAAAACCCGAAACTATTGTGGTTATGCTTACTTCATATAATTCGGAACAATATGTTGTTGATGCAATGAAATTAGGTGCGAACAACTATCTTAAAAAGCCTATACTTAAAGATACCTTTCTTGCTTTTTTAAGAAAATATCAGAATATAATTGAAATGAGCGATTTAGATAGAAAAGTTTCTTCTTTTCAACTAAATCATAATTTCTCTTTATTATTTCCTACCAATTTTGATATTATTCCATCTATAGTAAATTTATTAGTTTCAGAAACAGATGGAGTATTATCGAACGAAAAACAATTAGATATTAGATTAGGATTAAGTGAATTATTATTGAATTCCGTTGAGCATGGTAATTTAGGTATAAGCTTTTTTGAAAAAAGTGATGCCATTTTAAATGATACATTAACGTTTTTATATAATGAGCGACTTGCGATTCCTGAATTAAATCAAAGAATGGTTGAGGTCCGTTTTTCGTATAAAAACGATCAATGTGAATGGCTAATTTCTGATCAAGGTAAAGGTTTTGATTTTAAGGCAATTCCCGATCCATCAAGCGAAGAAGGTTTGCTAAGACTTCATGGTCGAGGCATTTTTATTTGCAAATTCCAATTTGATGATATGGAATATCTTGGTTGTGGGAATCAAGTTAGAGTAATTAAAAAGGTGTAAATATGTACCTTAGGTCAAAAGATACAATTGTATTTAGGCTTATCTTTTTATCTGTTATATTTTGTCATTTAAATAGTTATGCACAAGAAAATTATGCTCTTGAAAAACCAAAAATCCAAGGTGATAATTATTCTGGAGATAAACAACATCAGAAATTAGGTAAAGATCTATCAAAAATAATCCGCTTTCGAGTCGTTAAAAACGATTCTATACCAATTAAAGATTACAACGTTGACGTGTCAATATTGTCAATGCCAGCTGGAGCAAAAGGATTTGTTATTCATACAAAACATATCCATACTGACGAAAATGGTATTGCCAGAACTTTTATTACTATAGGAGATAAGGAAGGTGAATATAGTGTAATTGCTTCTATCAAAAGTAATTCTGAAAAACGTTTTTTAGTTTATTCTTTTTATGCCAAATCCTCAAAATGGCTTGTAATTCTTATCGTTGGATTGCTTGGCGGATTAGGCTTATTCCTTTTTGGAATGGAAATGATGAGTCGAGGCCTCCAAAAATCTGCTGGCGACAAAATGCGAAATATTTTAAGTCGAATCTCAAAAAATAGATTTTTTGCTGTTGGTGCTGGTGCTGTATTTACAATGATTATTCAAAGTAGTACAGCAATGGCTGTTATGTTAATGAGTTTTGTGAATTCGCGATTAATGTCGTATAAATCAACAATCCCAATTTTAATTGGTGCAGCTATAGGTACAACCATTACCGCTCAACTTATTGCATTTAAAGTCACAGATTTTGCGATTGTATTTATAGGAATAGGTGCATCGATTTATCTATTTACAAGACATGTTTCAACTAAAAATATAGGTGAGGCAATTCTAGGTTTTGGATTATTATTCTTTGGTTTAAAAATAATGTCGGAATCAATGTATCCTTTAAGAACTTGGGATCCATTTCTGAATCTTCTTTTATCTTTTGAAAATCCATTTTTAGGAATAACAGTAGGAGCTCTATTTACTGCTTTAATTCATAGTAGTAGTGCATGTATTGGAATAATAATGGTTTTTGCTAGCCAAGGTCTTATATCTCTTGAATCAGGAATGTATCTCCTATTAGGTGCAAATCTAGGAACGTCTGCAACAGCCTTAATTGCAGGAATTAAAACGACCCTTGAAGCTCGAAAAGTTGCTTATACCGAACTAATTTATAAAACAATAATGGTTTTACTTTTTGTTGGATTTGTTCCTTTATTTGTAAAATTGTTTAATTATTATAGTTATAAAAATGTTCCTGTTGTCACAAACGAAATATTATTTGATACTTTACCCCGACAAATTGCCAATGCTCATACTATTATAAATGTAATTCTGGCTTTGATAGTTCTACCAATAATACCACTATTTGAAAAAATGATGAATTATTTTTTCCCTGAACAAGTTTTAAAACCTCTATTTACAATAAAATATTTAGATCGAAATGTTTTAAATACACCTGTTCTTGCTCTAAATTTTGCAAAACAAGAAACATTGCGTTTGGGTAAAAAAATTTATATTTTAACTGACGAAATAATAATTGCATTTACTAATAATGATACACATGCATTACAAGATATCTTTTTAAAACGTGATGAAGTTAAGGCAATAAGAGACGAAATTAAATCTTATATCCTCGATATTAGTAAAGATGCAGATAATAAACGTCTCGTTGAAGTTTTTCAAATGATACATATTCTTCAGGAACTTTCTCATATAAATGATGCAATAACAAAAATTTTACATCGTAGAGCAGAAAAATGGATAGATAGACATTATGAATTTTCACAAGAAAGTAAAAACGAGATACTTGATGTACATAAACATACATTGAAGATTTTTAAAAGTGCTTTAGAAGTATTTGAATCTTTCAATTTAGAGAAAGCAAAAGAGTTAAAAAGAAAGCAAAAGGATTTTCTAGAATTAGTTGATAAAATGGAACATTCTCATTACGAAAGATTAGTTCAAGGAAATTCAATTGATATGCAAAGTTCCAAAACACAACTCGAAATTATACATAGTCTCAATACTATTTCGCAAAATTCTCTCAATATTGTGCGCTATTTTGTAATAAATAAAGACGAAAACTAATTTTAATCGGTTTTTGTTTTTGTATAGTGAATAGAAAATCAATAGATTATCATGCCTTCATTTTTTTTCTTTAAAAAACTTAAGAATATATTTGCAAAGGCGAAATAAAAGGTATTATCTTTGCACTCGCTTTCAAAGGAAGGTAGAATAACAAAAGAGTTCATTGACACAGTAGGAAATAAGAAATAAAAAAAGGTTAAAAAAGAGAGACTAGGTTTGGATTTTTTGTTGAAAGAAAATAGTACAATAATAATTTTCACAATGGAGAGTTTGATCCTGGCTCAGGATAAACGCTAGCGGCAGGCCTAACACATGCAAGTC